>Ga0233425_10002547_pt1 | contig 35411 bp, 27 predicted proteins | sample Watercolumn_Towu_2_FD_181712 | JGI IMG/M metagenome (GOLD analysis project Ga0233425, IMG submission 181712) | Freshwater microbial communities from Lake Towuti, South Sulawesi, Indonesia - Watercolumn_Towuti2014_140_MG | ecosystem: Environmental > Aquatic > Freshwater > Lake | place...
AGGCCTCCAGCCATGATGCTGGCCAGGCGTGAGCGGGTGGTTTTCATCGTAGTCTTGCGTCGCTGCCTTGATGTCGTAGGTCCCTCATTCAGTCCTCCGCTTGACCCATTCGCCAGAGGTTCAAGTCGACTCCGCCTTCGCCATCCGCAACGGTGAGGTCCTCGAACGGGAGTTGGTTGACGCCCTGCGGGACGCTGCTCACCTGCAGCAGGCGGTCCAAGTAATCGAACTGTCGGCTTACGACCATGCGACTGGTGGTGTTCTGCTTGAGGCTAATCTGGCTCACCAAGGGCGAATTAGCAAGGTACGTGTAACTCGCGGAATAGGTCCCGTCGCTGACGCTGTTCACCCGCGAGGCGGTGTCGGGACGACAGTGGTCGTGAACAGGGTGCCGGTGTTCACTCCGAGACCGGCATTCTGCGTCAATCTGCGGACCCCCCGTCCGGCCTTCCCCCTTTGTGTTCTCTGCGTTCCTTTGTGGCTGCGGTCATCTGCGCCAATCTCCGTCAATCTGCGGACCCCGTTCGGCCCTCCCGGCAAAAAAACCTCAATAGAGTCAATTGAGTCAACGGAGTCATTGATCGCTGGTCCGGTCCTGGGCGAAGTTCGCATTCGCGGGCCGCGCTGCGGGCGGCGGCCGCCTCGACGATGCGAAGCGCCCGCCCGTCGCGGCGCGATGTGCCCCTCGCCGCGGCGACCAACCGATACAGGGCCACCGAAAGGAAAGGAGAACCCATGACCTCGGAACGCCTGCCTTCCGCCTTTTGCCTTCTGCCTTCCGCCTTGCGCCTTCTGCCTTCTGCCCTCCGCCTTGCGCAAGTACCCCAAATATTCGCTATTATTCGCTATTATTCGATATTGTTCGGTATTATTCGATATTATGCGGAAATATTTTCCCGCCTCGTCTGAACTCTGAACCCCGCATGAAGCCCGAAGTGGTCTTGGTTTTGGAGGACGCCGCCTCGCCCGCCTTCCTGGTCGAGGCCGGGGGTGCCCTTGCGCCGGGCCACGTTCTGGCTCGACTCCGCGGGCGGTCCGGGTAGGATGTGCGCGTGTTAACGCGTGCCAGATCCGCCCAGGTCCGCTCCCATACCCACACGGGCTGAGCGCCCCGGCGGGGCTCGCGGCACGGCATCGCAACCTCCCACATGAAAGTCGAGTCCATCCACATCGGTCAACGAGTCAAGCACCCCCAATATGGCGCCGGGACCGTCAAAGCGGTCAACGAGCACACGGCTGACATCCGGTTCGACGACGGCGCCCAGCGCACCGTGGCGCCCGACACGAGCCGTTTGGAGCCGGCCGAGGCGCAAGCGGAATTGGCCGGTCTAACGTTGCCCTTGACAACGCTGATCAAGCAAACCGTCGCCGCCACGGTGGAGGGCCTGGGCATCGAGAAGCCGGCGGGCGTGCTCGAGGGCCTGGCCAATCGGTGGCAAGGGGGACGGTTCGTGCTCCACCCGAAGGACCCGGCGGCGCCAACCAAGGAGGTCGAGCTCGACGTGTTCTTTCACAAGATCGTCATGGTCCGCAACAACCTGCGCGTGCTCGAGCAGAAGATCAACGCGCACGAGAAACTCAGCGAAGCCGAGAAGATCGAATGGCAGCAGTACATCACACGTTGCTACGGATCGCTGACCACCTTCAACCTGCTGTTCAAGGAGAAGACGGATCAGTTCTGAGCCGCGCGTGAAGCCGCATACGCATGGTCGAATCGGCCGGGCCGGCGGGGGATCGCGGCAGCGCCTGACCCTGGGGCCCGGCGCGTCGTCCCCCGGAAGGCTCCTCGACCGCTTCCCGTCCGTCCGCCCACTCGGTTGGCTGGCGGGGCTGTTCTGGCTGGCGGCCGCGCTTCGGGCGGGCGAGCCCCCAGCCCCATCGGGGCCGGGCGACGAGGCGCTGGGCGCCTATTTTCGCGCCGAGACAGCGCGCCTGGGCGCCAACTGCCTGGCGGACATCAAAACCCTGGAGGACTGGACCAGCCGCCGCGAGGGCTACCGCCAGCAACTGCTCGACATGCTCGGGCTTTGGCCGCTGCCGGAACGCACCGGCCTCGAGCCGGTGATCACCGGGCGCCTCGAACAACCGGATTTCGCGGTCGAGAAGCTCCAGTTCCAATCGCTGCCGGGTTTCTACGCGACCGCGAACCTGTATCTGCCCAAGGGCGCGCCGCGGCCAGCTCCCGCCATTCTGTATGTGTGCGGTCACGCGGCGGTCCTGACCAACGGCGTGAGCTGCGGCAACAAGACGGCCTATCAGCATCACGGAGTGTGGTTCGCCCGCAACGGCTACGTCTGCCTCGTGCTCGACACGGTGCAACTCGGCGAGCTGCAGGGCATCCATCACGGCACCTATCGCGAGCGCATGTGGTGGTGGAATGCGCGCGGCTACACGCCCGCCGGGGCCGAGGCCTGGAATTGCATTCGGGCTCTCGATTATCTCGAGGGGCGCTCCGAGGTGGACCCGCAGCGGTTGGGTGTCACGGGCCGTTCCGGCGGCGGCGCGTACAGTTGGTGGCTGGCCGCCGTGGATGACCGCGTGAAAGCCGCCGCGCCCGTGGCCGGTATCACCGATCTGCAAAACCATGTCGTGGACGGCACGGTCGAAGGTCATTGCGATTGCATGTTCATGGTGAACACCTATCGCTGGGATTACCCCCACGTCGCGGCCCTGGTGGCGCCCCGCCCCTTGCTCCTCGGCAACTCGGACAAGGACACGATCTTCCCGCTGGACGGGGTCGAGCGCCTGCACGCGAAGCTCGCCCGCATCTACGCGCTCTACGGCGCCAGCAACCGGCTCGGTCTTCTCATCACCGAGGGGCCGCATCGCGATACCCAGGACCTGCAACTCCCGGTCTTCCGGTGGTTCAACCGCCACCTCCGCGGCCAGGAGCCGTTGATCGAAATGGCCGCCAGGCCGCAGTTTGCTCCGCTCGAGCTTCGGGTCTTTGGTCCGTTGCCCGCCGATGAACGCACCACGCGCATCCACGAGTCGCTCGTGCCCGTGGCGCCAACCCCCGCGGTTCCGGCCTCGGCCCAGGAATGGCCGGCGCTGAGCGAGCGGTGGCGCGAGGGCCTGCGCACGAAGGTGTTCGCGGGTTGGCCGTCCGAACCTGGCCCGCTCGAATCGCGGCAGGCGGGCGCGGCCCGGCAGGCCGAACTGCGTCTCGAGGCCTGGGACTTCACCAGCCAGCCAACCGTGCCGCTCCGGCTGTATGTTCTGTCCTCGGCCAAAAGCCTCCGGGCCGACCGAGTCGTCCTGCACGTGCTGGATGAATCCGAGTGGCCAGCCTGGCTCGCGGCGATGAGTCATGCGTTCCCGGCAGTCCTCGGGGCGGAACGCACGGCCGCGAAGACCAATGCGCCGCCGCCTGATCCAGCCGGCTTCGCGGCGTGGCGCGACCGGTCGCGCGACGCCGCCGCTTTCGTCTTTCTCGCCCCGCGTGGGATCGGCTTGAACGCGTGGACTTCCGACGAGCGGAAACAGACCCAGTTGCGCCGCCGCTTCATGTTGCTGGGCCAGACCCTCGACAGCATGCGGGTGTGGGACATCCGCCGGGCGGTGCAGGCCATCGACGGGCTGAGCGGCCTGCGCGGCAGACCGGTGTGGTTGCGCGCCCAGGGGTCGATGGGCGCCAACGCCCTGTACGCCGCGGTCTTCGAGCCGCGGGTCCGACGACTCGACCTCTGGCGGTTGCCGGCTTCGCACCGCCTCGGCCCGGATTATCTCAACGTGCTGCGTGTGCTGGACCTGCCCCAGGCGGTAGCGCTCGCTTGCGAGCACGCCGCCGTGGCCCTTCACGAAACCGAGGCGGCGGCGTGGCAGTTCCCACTGGGCGTTCGCGAGCGGTTGGGGTGGCAACCTGCCCGCCTCGTCGTGGAGGGAAACGCCCGGGATGGAGCGAGCGCCACTCGCTGAGGCACTTGAGCGGCGCGGCCTCCCCCCTCGGGGCCGCTTTCACATCAGCTTCAGCCGGGGGAGGTCCTGTGAATCCACCAGCCCAACGGGCTGGCGCCGGCCATTGACAACGATCAGATCGTCAATGTTGCGTTCGTTGAAGATTTTGAGGGCTTCAACGGCGAGCGCGGTTTCGCGCACGGTGATCGGTTTGCGGGTCATGACCTCCGCCAGCGGACGGCTCAGCGCCTGTTCGTCCGCGGACATGCGCCGGCGAAGGTCGCCGTCCGTGAACACGCCCACGAGCCGGCCGCGACCGTCGATGACGCTGACGCTCCCAGCCTTGGCCCGGGTCATCACCAGGAGCGCTTCTTTGACCGTGCAGGAGGCGGGGGCGACCGCGTTGCGCGGGCCGGCGCGCATGATGTCCTTGACCTGCAGCAGGAGCGCCTGCCCGATCGCCCCGGAAGGGTGCCGCAGGGCGAAGTCCTGGCGCCGGAACCCACGCGCCTGAAGCACCGTCATCGCGAGCGCGTCCCCCATCACCAACATGGCGGTGGTGCTGGCGGTGGGCGCCAGGTTGAACGGGCAGGCCTCCTTGGGCACACGCACGTTGAGAACCACATCGCTGTGACGCCCGAGCGTCGATTTCGGATGGCCGGTGAACGCGATGATCTTCACCGAAAAACGCTTCAGCGCCGGCAACAGGTTCAGCAATTCCTCGGACTCCCCGGAATAGCTCAGGGCGAGGATCACGTCCCCATCGGCGACGACCCCCAGGTCGCCATGCAGCGCATCGACGCTGTTCAGCAGGACGCTGGCCGAGCCGGTGCTGCTGAGCGTGGCGGAGATTTTCTGGCCGACGTTGCCGGACTTGCCGATGCCCACCACGATGATTTTCCCCCGGCGCCGGAGGGCATCCACCAACAGCTCGACCGCGCGTCCGAACGACGCATCGAGCCGCGCGCGCACAGCCCGCAACGCGGCGGTTTCGACGGCAAACACGGCGCGGGCGCGCTCGAGCTGCGTCCGGAGGTTCACGCGATCAGGAAGGGCTGCTGGCAGGCGCGCGCGGGACGGAGACGGCGCGCCCTCATTCCGCGTTCGGATACGAGCCCAGCACCTTGATGAAGTGGCAATGCTCCTGGACGTGGCGCAACGCCCGGGCCACGCGGGGTTCGCTGATGTGACCGTCCAGATCGACAAAGAAGAAGTAGGCCCAGGCCTTGCGCTTGCTGGGCCGTGACTCGATCTTCGTGAGGTTGATGCTGAAGCGGCGAAAGGGGGCCAGGGCGCGATGGAGCGCGCCCACCTTGTCGGCGATGCTCAGCAAAAGGCTCGTCCGATCCTGCCCCGTCGCCGGGCTGCACTGGCGGCCCAGCACCAGGAACCGGGTGGCGTTGCTCGAGTTGTCCTGGATGTCGTGCTCGCGCACGGCCAGGTCGTACTTCTCCGCGGCCAGCAACCCGGCGATCGCGCCGGCGCGCGCGTCCCGGGCCGCCAGCTCGGCGGAGCGCGCATTCGAAGAGGTCTCGACCAATTCCGCATCGGGCAGATACTGCCGCACCCAGCCGCGGCATTGCGCCAGCGTCTGCGGATGCACGAAGAGCTTCCGGATTTGGCTGCGCCGGCCCCGGCTCAGCAGGCAGTGCGAAACGGGCAGAACGATCTGCGACACGATCTTCAGGTCGCTGTCCACGAACATGTCCAGGGTGTGGGTGACCACGCCCTCGGTCGAGTTCTCGACCGGCACGACGCCGTAATCCGCCCGGTTCTTGCTGACCTCGAGGAAGACGTCGGCGATCGTTTTTTGGGCGGCATAATGGAGGCTCGACCCGAAGCGTTTGATCGCGGCCTGATGGGTGAAAGTCGCTTCCGGCCCGAGATAGGCGATGGTGAGCGACTTCTCGAGGGCCAGCGCGCCCGACATGATCTCACGGTAGATCGCCCGCAACGATTCATCCGCCAGCGGGCCTCGGCTGAGCCGGCAGACCCGCCGCAGGATGGCGCCCTCGCGGTGGGGCGCGTAAATCTCCTCGCCCGCTTTCAGTTTGATCGCGCCGATCTCGAGCACGTGCCGTGTGCGCTCGTTGAGCAGTTGGACGATGCGTTCGTCGAACTTGTCGATCGCGGCCCGGTGTTCAGGCAAGGTCATCGCCGTCCTCGAGGGTTCACGGTTGGCCGCTCGCGGCCTCGGTGACGGGCGCGGCGTCCGCCGGTGGCGGTGTCGCGGGCGCCGCCTGGGGCGCGGCGGCCGGCGCGGCTTCACCGGCCGGCGTCGCGGCCACGGGGTCGGTGCTCGGCAGCGTCAGTTGCTCCGGGAGCGCGGTCGCCAGGCCCGGCTCGACCGTCAACAGGCTCGGCGGATGCTCGACCGGGATGCGGCGCAGTTCATCGGCCGCCGGGAGGTCCGCGAGGCCGCGCAGCCCAAAGTACTCGAGGAAAAGCGTCGTCGTCCCGTAGGTCAGCGGACGGCCCACGACCTCGGCCCGGCCGGTGGCCTCGACCAGGCCCCGCTCGAGCAGCGTCTGCATCACCCCATCTACCGAGACCCCGCGGATTTGCTCGATCTCGGCCCGTGTGATCGGCTGTCGATAGGCGATGATGGTCAGCGTCTCGAGCGCGGGCTGAGACAACCGGCCCGAACGCGCCTTCTCGCCGGCCAGCGCTTTGAGCCAGGGCGCAAACTCCGGCTCGCTCACGAATTGCCACGCGCCCGCCACGCACACGAGCCGGTAGCTCCGCGCCGCGGCGGCGTGCTCGGCGGCCAACTGCTCGAGCGCCGCCTCGATTTCTTCCGGCTTGACCTTCTTGAAGGCGCGCGCGGGCTCCTCGCTCCCCTGCTCGGCGGCGGCGGCCAGGACCCCGCGCAGGTCTCCGGCGGTCATCGGCTTCTGCGCGGCGAACACGATCGCCTCGACAATGAACTTAAGCTCAATCATCACTCGACCCGGGTCTGGATCCCCGGCGGCTCCGGGGACGGGGGCGCCGCGAGCGCCGCCTGGGCGGGCGCGGCGTTGATTTCGATTTCGCCGAACGGCGTCGGCTGGGCGGCCACCAATTGCTTGAGGCGGATCAACTCGAGCAGCGCCAGGAACGTGACCACCACCTCGGTCCGGCTCGTCGTCTGCTCGAATAACTCCGAGAAGCGCAGCACCGGGCGCACCTGCAGCGCCTGCCGGATGAACTCGATCTTCTCGCTCACGGTCCAGCGATCTTCGAAGATGTCGCGCGTTCCCTCCCGCTGCTGGAACCGTTTGAGGATGGCGTTGACCGCTCCCACCAGGTCGAAGAGCGACACCCCGGGCCGCAGCGCGGGCGCCTCGAACTCGAGCTTGCCTGGTTGGCGCGGGAACACGCCTTCCTGGCGGATTTCCAGCGCCTGCATCTGGGCGGCGGCGTCCTTGAACTTCTTGTACTCGACGAGCCGGCGAATCAGCTCCCAGCGCGGATCATTCTCATCCTCCTCGCCCTCGACCTGCGCCTGCTGGTCCCGCGGCAGCAGCTCGCGGCTCTTGATAAGCATCAGCGTGGCGGCCATCACCAGGAACTCGCCCGCGATGTCCAGGTCCATCTCCCGCATCAGTTCCACATACTCGATGAACTGCGTGGCCAGTTGCGTCAGGTTCACCTTGTAAATGTCCACCTCCTGCTTTTTCACCAGGTAAAGCAGGAGATCGAGGGGACCCTCGAACACTTCGAACTGGACTTTGTAATCGGCCATGCGCAAACCGGGAGGCAAGCCTCGACGGAAGGCTGGACGCTACCTTGCGGGGCTGGCTTTGGCAATGCTCGAACGGATTCGGGCTTGGCGGGGAGCCTTGCGGATGCTAGATAATGACACGCGATCCATCGGCCACACGCATGAAGATCATCACCGATAACCGTTGCACCGCCTATCACCGGCAAGGCCATCCCGAGCGCCCGCAGCGCGTCAGCCGCACCGTCGAGAAGCTCCGGGAACAAACCGCGCTGCCGGTGAGCTGGGGCGAGCCGCGCCCGGTCCAGGAACCCCAACTGCGGCGCGCGCACTCGGATCGGCACCTGGCGCGGTTGGACCAGTCCTTCGATTTCGACGCCGACACCCCGGCGCACCCCGGCATCCGCGATCACGCACTCCGCAGTGTGGGCGGCGCTTTGGAAGCGCTCGAGTTGGCGCTCGAGGGTGAGAAGGCCTTCAGCCTCCTTCGGCCCCCGGGCCATCACGCCACCGTGGATCGTGCGATGGGCTTCTGTTACCTCAACTCGATGGCCATCGCCGTGCTCGAAGCCCTCGGCCGCGGCACCCATAAGGTTGCCGTGCTCGATTTCGACGTTCACCACGGCAACGGCACCGAGGCCATTCTCCTCCCGGAAAGCCGGTGCGCCTACTTCTCGGTGCACCAGTTCCCCGCCTATCCCGGCACTGGGTCCGCCAGCTACCAGAACGCCCACAACTACCCGGTGATCCCCGGCGCCCCGCGCAAGGAATACCGGGGCGCGCTCGAGCGCGCCCTCGAGGATCTCCGGCGATTCGAGCCCACGCTGGTGGGGGTGTCGGCCGGCTTCGACGCCTATTCGAAGGACCCGCTGAGCGACGCCGCGCTCGAACAGGAGGACTACTACTGGCTCGGCACGTCCCTGCGCGGTTTGGACCGCCCGGTCTTCAGCATCCTCGAGGGCGGTTACAGCAATGACCTGCCGGACCTCATCCTGGCGTACGTGCGCGGCCTTGCCGGGGTCGATTGAGCCGGAGCCGCGATGAACGCCCCGCTCGAAAGAACGCGGCGCGCGAGGTTACTCGACACCAGCCATCAACCGCTTGATGGGCCGGGTGAAAACCAGCAGCAGCACACCGGTGCCGACGGTGGTGAGGACGATTTGCAGGTAACGGCCGGTCATCTGGTCGGGCCCCGCGGCGCTCATTTCGCCAGCGAATAAGCCGGCGATCAGGTTGCCGAGCGAGGTCGCCAGGAACCAGATGCCCATCATTTGTCCCACCAGCCGTTTCGGGGCGAGTTTGGTGACCGAGCTCAGCCCAATCGGGCTGAGGCAGAGTTCGCCAACGGAATGGAGGAGGTACGTGGCGATCAACCACGTGGGCCCCACCTTCTGACCGCCACCGACCAGCTTGGCCGCGCACGCCATGACAAGGAAGCCGCCGCCCAGCAAAATCAGCCCGGTGGCGAACTTCACGGGCAGGGAGGGGTTGCGGTTGCCGCGGGCCAGAACCAGCCAGATCGCGGCCACGACAGGAGCCAGCGCAATGATGAAGGCGGGGTTGAACGACTGGAACCACGACGCCGGGATGTTGAACCCTGCCAGCACCCGTTGCGTGTAGCGGTCGGCGAACAGGTTCAGCGTCGAACCCGCCTGCTCGAAGCCTGACCAGAACATCGCCGAGGACACAAAGAGCACCGCGATCACGGCCATGCGCCGCCGCTCGACGGGCTCGAGTCCAAGGCAGGTGAAGGCCACGAGGAAATAGAGGAATGCCACCCCCACAATCACGTAGGTGGTCCCGCGCGCCAGTGTCACGGGATTGATGCGGATCGCGCCGGCGGCGGCCATCGCGATGATCAGCGCCAAAGACCCGACCGCCGCCGTCAGCAGGAGCGCGTCCCGGCGCCGGGTCGCTTCGCCCTGCGCGGGGCGCGCCCCCGCCGTGCCGAGGTGGCGAGCGGTGACGCGGTACTGGGCCAGGCCCAGGACCATGCCCACGCCGGCCAGGGCGAAACCGTAATGCCAGTTGACCCGTTCGCCCAGCGCCCCGCACAGCAGTGGGCCGATGGTCGCCCCCAGGTTGATCCCCATGTAAAACACCGTGAACCCGGCGTCGCGCCGCGCGCCGCCCTCCGGGTAAAGTTCGCCCACCATCGCGCTCACGTTCGGCTTGAGCAGGCCGGTGCCGCACACCACGAGGATCAACCCGATGTAGAACGTCTCGATCCGCGGTATCGCCAGCGTGAAATGTCCCGCGGCGATGATCATCCCGCCGTACCACACGCTCCGTCGCGCCCCGAGCAAACGGTCCGCCACCCAACCGCCCGGCAGGGCGGCCAGGTACGCCGCCGCGGTATAGAGCCCGTAAATCGAGGTCGCCACCTGGTCGGTCATCCCCAAGCCATTCCGGACCGAGTCCACCATGAACAACACCAGCAGCGCCCGCATCCCGTAATAGCTGAAGCGCTCCCACATCTCGGTGAAGAAGAGCGTGTAGAGACCACGCGGGTGCGCTGGCGTCGCCGGGCCGGCCGTCTGGACGAGGACGCTCATCGGTCGGGGGAAGAGACCCGGCGTTGAGCGCGATCGCGGCGAGGCGTCATAGGGCGTTGCGCCAGGCGCCGGCAGCGGGACCGCCATTGCCCGTCCGGGCGGGAGCGCTCGCGGGGCGGGTCATCGCGCAGGCGTCTTCTCCGCCGCCAAACCGAGTTCACGCCGCACCAGCTCCGGGAGGTACTTGACCGGCACCGGGCCGGGCGCGAGAACGGCTTCGTGGTAGCGGCCCAGATCGAAGCGCTCGCCCATCTCCCGCTCGACCTGTTGGCGCAACCGGTACATCGCCATGCGTCCCACAAAGTACGTCGAGAGCTGGCAGGAGCTTTGCTTCGAGCGAATGATCTTGAGCCGGGCCTCACCCTCGGATTGGTACGCGCCTTCCATCAGGAAGGCCAGCGCCTCTTCGTCCGTCATGCCCGCGCAATGCATCCGGTGGTCGAGGATCGCGTTGGCCACGGCGCGCAGGTAAAACTTCAGTTGGGTCAACCGCAGCGCGAGGTCGCCCTGGCCGTAGCCCTGGTCGAGCATCGTCTGTTCGGTATAGACGGCCCAGCCTTCGATGTAAGCGCCGGATTGGAGCACACGCCGGATGCGCGAGGGCTGGCGGTTGGCGTACTCGAGCTGCACGTAATGGCCAGGGTAAGCTTCGTGAATCGTGAGGATGTGCAGCATGTGACTGTTGTACTCCTCGAGGTAGCTGCGCACCCGTGCCGCGTCCCAATCGCGCGGCGGCGGGCTCACCGCGTAATAGCCGCGGGCGTTGGGGTCCAATGGCGGCGGCGAGTTCATGTAGGCCGTCGAGTTGCCACGCTGGAACTCGGGCATCTCGATGATCTGGCAGCGGTCCGGGTCGGGCAGCCGGAGGATGTCCGCGGCCTGGATGAACCGCTTGACCTGGACCACCGCCTTGCGCACATCGCGCACAAGGCCATCGGCGCTCCCATGCTCCTGTCCGACCCGTGCCAGCACCTCCCGGACGGTCGCATGGCGTCCGGCGGTGTCGTCGGGAGGCAGCGCCCGCCGCGGGAAGTGGCGGCTCCAGAGTTGGCGAGCCACCACGTAGAGTTCCCGGTCCACGCGCTCGAACTCGGCTTGGGCGTCGGCCAGCACCTGGTCTGCCGTCACGCCGGCGTCGAGCTCGAGTTCGAGCTTGCGCGCGAAGCGTTCGCGGCCCAGGCGCCAATCACCCGTGGCCTCGGGCAGGAGTTCCTCGAGGAACCGCTGATAGTCCTTCAGGCAGGCGGCGACCTTCTGCGCCGCCGTGTGCAGGGCCGGCATGCGCGGCGTCATGCCAGCCAGCTCGAACAGCTCCTTCTCGTAGAACGCAATCGAGCCCTGGTTTTGGCGGATCGCCGTCTCGAGCAGGGTGCGCGGCGGGTGCTTCAGGTTTGCGCGGGCGGCGGCGACGACGCGCGGAATCTGCTCCATGCGCGCGAGGCAGTTGGCCAGGTTGGTTTCCTTTGGGAGCGTGGATTGGGTAAGCAGCGTGAAGAGGCTGTCGCTGATGTAGCCGCCGTAAATCCGCGGGTCCTGCTCGAAGGGATGCATGTTCTCCGCCAGCCAGATGGTGGAGGCCAAGTCGTGTTGGAGGATTTCGAAGTCCACTTGCGCCGGACGCGAGAGCGCGGCGTACTCCACGCGTTTGGGCAGCTCGAGGAGAGTCTGACGCGCATGAGCCAGCCACGCGTCCCGCGAGGACGCCGACAGGTCCTCGAGCAGATGATCGAAACGATGGTCTCCCAACCGCGTGGCCGCCAAGGGCTGCTGCCGGAACGAGGCCTCGAGGTATTCGTTAAAGAAGGCGTCGAGTTGCTCGTCGGCCGGGGCCGCCTGGGCTGCGTACGCAACGCAGGCAGCGAGCAACCCTGTGATGGCGGTGTTCACCTCGGCTCCCAATCCCTAGCCACGGTAGATGATCTGGATGGCGTAATCGGTGAGGATTTTCTGGGAGCCGATGTCAATGTGAGTGTAACCCAGGGTGTTGACGCTGATGATGTTCGCCTCGCCCACCTTGTTGAGGAAGTTGCCCACGATCTCCTCGTAGCGGTCGTGCCCCACCTCGATACAGTCAGTGTGCCGGAAGATTTTGATTCGCACGCGCTTCTCGCCCCCGGGGACGAGACCCTCGGTCTCGGCGGCTCGGGGATCCTTCTTGATCAGGATCTCGGCAGGCGCGTCATGCACGGGCACGCTGAAATGCCGCTCGATCTTGGCGGCCGCGGACGAAGCCATGGGGTTGACCGGATGGACATTTGACACGTCCACCTCGGGCACGGTGATTTCGGTGTTGCAGGTGGGGCAGACGATCGCGGATCCGGCGGCAGTTGCCTCGACCGCGAGTTCCTGTTTGCAGTGTGGACAATGAAACGAGATATCCATAATGGCCTCGTGCTATTAATCAGAACTAATGCCAAGTCTATGCAGGCGCCCGCCCCGCCCGCCAGAAAAAAATGCGGCAAATGTCATGTTGCGGCGCCTCCTGTGGGGCTCGGTCCGCCGCCGTTGGCCGGGTTGCCGAGCCGCCGCCACGCCAGACCACAGGTTACCAGCGCCAGAAGCGAGACCACCGCCCCGGCACGGAACCCCGTGTCGTGATACGCCAACTCGAGACGGTTGCGGCCGGCGGGAACCTCGACCGCCTGGAAAGCGAGGTTCGCCCGCCAAACGCGTGCCGGACGGCCGTTCACACGCGCCTGCCAACGCGGGTAGAACGATTGCGCGATCACGACCCACCCTGGCCGCTGGGCATCCGCTTCGACCTCGACCCGATGCGCGGTCCAGCGTTCGTGGCCGATGCGGACGACGGCGGCGTTGGTGACCGTGACCTGGCCTTTCGCCTCGAGGGGCAGGTAGAGGGTCTTGCGCAGGTCCAACTCCGGGGAAGCGAGCGCGCGCAGGGTGGCGCCGCGATCGGCGAAGGCCGGGGCCTGCCCGCCCGTGACCAGCGGCAGGTGGTTCGTCTGCGGGGTCCAGGAGGCCATCTTGCCTTCGCTGGTGATCTGCGACACCCCGAGGAAGCCCGCCAGCGCCGGGTACGCCGCGTTGTTCGACCGGTAAAGCAGGCCCAGGATCAACCCCGTGTCCCCAGGGTAGAGGGAGTAAAAGCCGTCCACCTTCGGAATCCCGTCGATGAGGTTGCAGTTGCAGAACAATCCCATCCGGCTGGCGAGGTAATCCTGGGTCGGATCCCCGGGCGTCCAGTGATCGAGTTGTTCCTCCGCCGCGGGGCTCAGCATGGCCCTCGAGCGGCCGAGAGTTGGCGGTGGTTGCAGCTCCGGCAATCCGGGCGCCATCAGCCAGCGTGGCACAGTCGGATTCTGCCAGGGTGCATGCGTCAGCCCATCTGACGCTATCGTCAGGCACACCGCCAGGCCAAGCCACCCCCTGCCCACCCCCCACTTGGGCTCCTCCCTTCCGTACCAAAACGCCGCCGCAAGCAGGAGGAAACCCGCACGCCTCAAACCGTTTTGGACCGTCGCGGCCCAGGAATCCGCCGGCATGGGGTCGAGCCGGGCCAGCACGAGGATCACCCCGATGCCTGCCAGCACACCGAGCAGCACCGCGCCCAGTGTGCAGGCCGGTCCCCGGCCCCGCTCGTGGCGCAGGCGTTCCCAATGCGCGATCGCACACGCGGCCAGCAGCGGCAGCGCCAGCACCGCCGGCACCACGAACTTGATCGGAAACCGCATGAACCCCAGCGGGGGACAAACCCGCAGCAGCAGGGCGTAGAGCCCGCCCGCATGGCCCAGCGCCAGGACCAGGCTCGTCAGCAGCACCCCGCCCGCCAGCCACACCCGGCGCCGCCGCGCCCAGCCCAGGGCCCAGAGCGCCAGCACTACCACCGGAAGGCTGACGTAATACGACGAGATCCAGTACTGGTCGTATTGGGCAAAAACGCCCTGGTGCGACCGGAAACAATGGAAAAGCGGCACCAGGAGGTTGGCCCAACCCCAGGCGGGCATGGCCCACGACTCGACGCCAAACCGCGCACTGCGCTGCGAATGCCCCATGAACTCGAGGAACGGCGCCAACTGCGCCGCGGCCAACCCGGCCACCAACAGCACCACCAGTGGGAATCGAACGAGGACGCTGCGCCAGCACTGGGCCCCCTCACGCCGGTGTCGCCACCGCAGCCAGACCGCTCCCACCCACATGCCCGCCAGCACCATCCAGGTCAACAGGATCAGTTCCGGCGTCCCCGCCAGCATCTGGCAGGCCCCAGCCAGGCCGGCCACCACCAACATCCGGCCCCCGCGTTCCCAAGCCCTTTCCACCAGCCAAACCACCCACGGCGTCCAGCCCAGGACCGCGATGTTGTTGGGCCACTTCAGGCTGCTGAGCAGCAGACCGTTCAAAGCGAACGCGAGCCCCGCCACAGCGGCGGCGAAACGGTTGCCGGTCCAACGCAAGGCCAGAAAGTACATTCCCAGCCCGGCGAGGAACAGGTGTGCCAGGCAAAACACGTTCAACGACCAGGGCAATGGGAGCAACAGATAGACGAGCGTGCCCGGATAAAGCGCGAGCGTGTTCCATTGGGCGAGGTGAGGCAGGCCCATCCCATTGTAGGGATTCCAAAGCGGGACTTCGCCCCGCCAGAAACTATCCCGATGATACCACGCCAGCGGGTAACCGAAGATGCCGAAATCCCGGAAATAAAAGCTTTCGCCTCCCAGCAGCACCCTGTTGAACGCCAGCACCAGCACCACACCCAGCAACGCGGCGAACCGGCCCGGGCTGAACCAGCGGTCTGCGTTCGAGGGTTCTGGATTCGTAAGTTCCAATGGGTGCCTCGCGAACTGGTCGTCAAGCGCCGGGCTGGAGCCCGCGCCGAAACCGCCACCAGGCGCCCGCGCAGGCCGTCAGCGTCAGGGCGGACAGCACAGCCCCGGCGCGGAAACGCTCGTCCACATACACGAGTCGCACCTGGTGCCGGCCCGCCGGAACCTCGAGGGCCTGAAACGCGTGGTTCGCCCGCCACAACGGCGCCGGACGTCCATCCACGCTTGCGCGCCAGGGATGATAGTAGGACTGCGCCACCACCATCAGAGCTGGGGCCGCGCTCTCGACCTGGGCCTCGACCCGGTTGGCCTCGACGACGCTCGACAAGACCCGCGCCGACTCGGCGCGGCCAGCGGTGAGGGCCGGTTTGAGTTCGGGCGGGAGCAAGACCTCGCCTGCAGGGTCGAAGGCAGGGGAAAACAGCCGTCGCAGCGTTTCCGCCGGCGCGACGAAGATCGGCCGCTGCCCGATCGTGATGAACGGCAGGTAGTTTGTTCGCGCGATCCATTCGACGGGATTCTCGGGTGACGAGACATGCGACACGCCCAGGAAGGCCTCGAGGGGCGGATGCGCATTCGTCGCCGTCGCGTAGAGCTGGCCCTCGATTTCCGCCTGTTCCCGCAGTTGCAGGGTCGCGGCCCCGTTCACCTTGGGCACGCCCTCGAGCACGTTCAGGTTCGACCACAACGCCAGGCGGCTGCCGAGGAAATCGCTCACGAAGTTCGGCAGTGTGCGCGTCAGCAGCAATACCTCCGCCCGCGGAGTGGGCATGATCCGGCTCTGGCCCGCGCGCGGTTTGGGCCGCAACTCGGCGACATCTCCCGCATACGCAACGTTGCCAATGACCGGCGCCAGCACCGGTGTGTGCGTCCAGAGGTCCAGCCAAACCAACGCCAGCAGGGCCGCCCGCGCGAGCCAGCCGGCGCGAGCGACGCGCGCACGCGCGAGCAAACTGGTCGCCACAAGCATCCCGGCGAGGAACATAGCCCGTGAGGCCGCGCTTCCAATCGTCACTGAAGCAACTTCGTCCGGGGATGGGTGACGCCAGGCGAAAGCGGCTAGCGCTGCCATGCCCACCGCCACGACGAGCCCGAGCCCGAGAATCTGTCGGCCTCGGGTCTTCAGCGACGGCGCGCCGTTGCCGGCAAGACTGGCGAGGGCGCAGGCGGCAAGGAGCGGCGCGATAAAGGCGGGCAGGTACACAAACTTGATCGGGAACCGCGTGATTCCGAGCATCGGCAGGCCGCGCCGCAACCAACCGTAGAGCAACCCGGTCTCCCCCAGCGCCAACACCAGGCTCAAGGCCCCCAACGCCGCCAGCAACCAGGCCCGTCGGCGCGGCGCGTGCCGGAGCGCCAGGAGCGCAAACGCTGTGATCCCGATCCCAGGGTAGTAAGAGGTGATGAAGGCCTGGCCGGCCTGCACCAGCACGCCCTGCGGCGTCGCGAAGCAGTGGAACAGCGGGACCAGAAAACTGGCCCATCCCCACCCCGGCATCGTCCAAAGCTGGCCGGCATAGGCGGGTCCGCGTTGCGAGTGCGCCAGCAGATCGAAGAAGGGCAGCAACTGGGCGGCCGTCAGCCCCGCGACCAGCGCGACGACCAATGGGAAGCGCCAGAGCGTTGTCGCACGACGTTCGAGCAGGAGTTGCCCCGCCCACAGCGCAAGGAGCAACAGCCAGGTCTGCAGGATCAGCTCGGGCGCTCCGGACAACATTTGCAGCGCCCCAGCCAGCGCCGCCAGCACGATCGTCCGGCCACCCTCGCGCCACGCGCGCTCGACCAGCCAGACCACCCACGGCATCCAGCCCAGTGTGACCAGGTAGTTCGGGTAGATGTGACTGGACATCGTGACGCCGCCAAACACGTAACCCACGCCAGCGACGCTCGCCGCAAGGCCGTTCCGGGTCCATTGCCGGGCCAGCAGGTACATCCCGAGCCCGGCCCACAGGAGGTGGAGCAGACAGAACCAGTTCAACGACCACGGCATGGGCAAGAGCAGGTACACCAGCGAGAAGGGGTAGAGCACCAGCGTGTTCCATTGCGCCATGAACGGCGTGCCGCAATTGCTCAGCGGATTCCACAGAGGCAGTTCCCCGCGCCAGAAGCTCTCGCGGTGGTAATGCACAAACGGATAGGCAAGCGTCCCAAAGTCACGGAAGAAAAACGAGTGCGTCCCCGCCACCACGCCTGGGAACGTCACGATCAAGAGAAGGCCCAGCAGGGCCATGAATCGGGGCGCTGTGAACGCGGCATCGAGGTCCCCAGGGTGGCGGTCAGTGTCGGCGCGCTGTTGGCCCGGCGGCATGGGCTGCGACTCTGCCCCAATCACCCCGGAAGCCAAGCCTGTTGTGGGGGCGTGATGCTTGAGCGCGAATTGTCCCGTCAGGGACATGTGATTTTAGGCCGGCGTTTCAAGGCCGGCCGGGACTCGTAACTCATAACTCATAACTCATAACTCGCAACTGCTCCTCGCCTTGCCACTTGTCACTCGCCCGGTCCCGCGGTACGTTCTGGTCCGTGATCCCACCGTGCAGCAGGATGTGACGGTGGCCGTGGACCTTGCGATACGGGCGGCAACTACCGCTTCACGAGTGGCCATGTTCGTGTGCGGATGCACGGTGGGGGAGTCGTTGCGGGGGCTTGATTCGTTCCTCTGCGGTCAATTGGAAACCTAACGGGATGACTGATGTTTCGGGCGCTGAGCCAGCGAAATGAATGGAAGTTCTTCGGCGTCCTGCCGAAGGCCGGCGCCGGCCTCGCGGCGGCGTGGTGGACGGCGATCCTGCTGCGGGGCGTGTTGCCGGCCGTGTTTGCCGTGGCCATGGGCCTGCTGGTGGACAGCGTGCAGCACCGGGACGCCCTGGCCGGCCCGCTGGCCCTGGCCGGCACGGTGTTTGTTTTGCTGCAGGTCCTCACCCCGATCCACCGGGCCATCAGCGCGAGCCTCGGCGACCGGACGGCGGAATGGCTCTACGTGCAACTCACCGAAGCGTGCCTCCGTCCGGCGGGCATCGGACATCTGGAAGACTCGAAGCTGGCCACCGACCTGACGGTTGCGCGGGACTTCGACCTGGGAATGACCGGCCCGCCGCTGCGAATCTCGATGGATTTCATCTCGGGAGGGTTGGTCGAACTGATCGGCGGTCTGGCCTGCGCGAGCGTGCTTTTCGCCTACGCGTGGTGGGCGCCGCTGATCCTCGGGGGCGCCTGGCTGGCCACGCACTGGCTGTTGCGTGAGAGCGCGGTCTGGCGGGATCGCAACACCGAGGAGGTGCGCGGGGCGCAGCGTGATGCCGAATACGCGTATCGCCTGGCCGTCGAGCCCGCTCCCGCCAAGGAGCTGCGCCTGTTTGGCCTGGCTGATTGGGTTCTGGATCGCTTCGTTGACCGCCGCACCCGTCTGCACAAGCTGCAATACGAAGCGACGCGGCTGCGGGAGCAGCCCGTGATCTGGAGCCTGCTGCTGGTGGTGGGCGCCAACGCGGTGGTTTTCTGGTCAATCGGGGCCGCCGCGTTGCACGGCCAGCTCACGCTCGGGGAGGCGGTGGTGTTCGCCCAGACGGCGATCGGCGCTTCGATGATCGCGTTTGGCGGGCTCAACTGGGCGTTGGACGGGTCGGCCGCGCCGGTCGCAGCGGTCCTGCGGCTCAAATCGGCGATGGCCTCGGCTGGCGAGCTGGCCGCGGGAACGCGTTCGGCGGCAGATTTGCCCGCCCGCGAGGTTCGGTTCCGCGCCGTGTCCTTTGGCTATCCGGGCGGACCGCCGGTGCTCGAGGGGCTCGATCTGACCATTCCCGCGGCTTCCTCGCTGGCGATCGTGGGGCAGAACGGCGCCGGCAAGACGACCCTCGCGAAGCTGCTTTGCCGGCTTTACGATCCGCAGTCGGGCGCCATCGAAATCGATGGGATGGACCTGCGTGACTTGTCGCTCGAGTCCTGGCGGCAGCGGGTGGCCGCGGTGTTTCAGGACTTCATTCGCTTCGAACTTTCGCTCCGAGATAATGTGGCCCCATCGGGCGCGCCTGACGAGGTGGTGCGGGCGGCGCTCGAGTCGGCCGGGGCGGCAGACCTCGCGGGGCTCGACACCGTGCTGGCCCGCGGCTACGAGGGCGGCACCGACCTGTCCGGCGGCCAGTGGCAGCGCGTTGCCCTGGCGCGAGCGCTGTGCGCCGTGCGGCTTGGCGCGGGCGTCGTGCTCCTGGATGAGCCAACGGCGCATCTCGACGTGCGCGGTGAGGCGGAGATTTTCGACCGGATTCTCGCCGCCACCCGGCACTGCACGACCATCCTCATCTCGCATCGGTTCTCGACGGTCCGGCACGCGGACCGCATCTGCGTGCTCGAGCATGGCCGGGTGATCGAGTTGGGAACGCACGACGAACTGATGGCCAAAGGGGGCCGGTATCGAACGATGTTCGATCTCCAGGCCAAGCGGTTTGCCGCCACCGAAGACGAGGAAGGAGCGAGCTATGACCGCCTCTCGTAAGCCCGCGGACCCCTTGCCGCCGGCGGTCGCCTCGATGTGGCGCTTGTGCAAGCTGGGCTATCGGCACGAGCCACGCCTGATGCTGGCCGCGTTCGTTCTCTCGCAACTGGCGGTTCTGCCGGATGCCCTGCTGGCGCTCTGGCTGAAGCTGCTCGGCCAGGGCGTGCTGGGGACGCAGTCCAACTTGGTCCGCGTTGCCGCCATCGGCCTGGGTGTGTCCGCCGCCGCCACGTGGTTCCTGAGCGTCATCAGCACCCGGGTGCAACGGCGCTTTCGTGACAAGGTGACGATCGCCCTGGAGTCGCACGTGGCGCGGCTGCAGGCCTCGCTCGTCACGGTCGCTCACCATGAGCGGCCCGAGCACCTCGACCGGCTGGCCATGCTGCGCGATCAGGTGTTCGTGCTCGATCACATGTACATGTCCGTTTTCTCGACCTGCGGCTGGCTGCTGCGCCTGGGGGTGACGGTGGGATTGTTGGCGACGATCCATATCGGGCTGGTGCTCCTGGCCGTGTGCGCACTGCCCGCGGTGGTCACCTCGATGTGGCGGCCCGTGCTCGAGCGCAGCGCCCAGGAGCGCGGCGCCCAGGCCAACCGCCTCGCCCGACACTTGTTCGTGACGGCGACGACGGCCTCGCCAGCCAAGGAAGTGCGGGTCACGGGCATCGCCGGCCGGCTCATCGCCAGGCGCCGGGAAGCCTGGGAGCGCGGCCACGCCCCAATCGCACGGGTGCGCTGGGCATCGGCCGTCTGGCACAGCCTGGCGTGGGCCGCGTTTGGCGGGGCCTATGTGGGCGCGGTCGTGTTTGTCTCGTTCGGTCTGGGCGCGCCGCCCGGCGATGTCATCCTGGTGCTGGCGGCGGGGGCGCGCCTCTCGGCGTACATCGGCGCGACGGTCGCCGAACTCGGATTCCTGCGGGGCTTCTGGATGGATGGCTCGCGCCGCCTGGCCTGGCTCGAGGATTATGCGGCATCCCTGGCCGCGGCAGCGGACCTCCCCGTGCCGCAGGTGCTGCGTCAGGGCATCCGCCTCGAGGATGTTTCCTTCGCCTATCCGGGCACGTCGCGGTTGGTGCTCGAGGGCGTTTCGCTTTCGCTGCCCGCGGGCTGCGTCGTCGCGGTCGTTGGCGAGAACGGCGCCGGCAAGACGACGCTGGTCAAGCTGCTCGCCAAGATGTACGAACCCACTTCGGGCGAGATCCTGGTGGACGGCCTCCCCCTGGCGCGGATGCCAGCCTTGTCCTGGCGAGCACGCCTGGCAGGCGCCTTTCAGGACTTCTACCGCTTCGAGTTCCGTGCCCGCCACACCGTCGGCCTGGGGGACGTGCCCCGGCGCGACGACGTGCAGGCTGTGGCCGAGGCGGTCAACCGCGCGGGTGCCGCGGACGTCGTTGCCCGTCTCGCCTCCGGGTTGGAGACGCAGTTGGGTCCGGCATGGCCCGAGGGCGTCGAGCTATCGTTTGGGCAATGGCAGAAACTTGCGCTCGCGCGCGGCTTCATGCGCGACGGGCCGTTGCTGCTGATGCTGGACGAGCCCACCGCGGCCCTCGATGCCGAAACGGAACATGCGCTTTTCGAGCGCTACGCCGCCGCTGCCAGGACTGGCCACGGGGACGGACGCATCACGATCCTGGTCTCGCACCGGTTCTCGACGGTTCGCATGGCAGACCTGATTGTGGTGCTGGACGGCGCGCGTCTGCTCGAGGTTGGCAGCCACGATGATCTCATCGCGAGCGGTGGCCGCTACGCGGAACTCTACGGGATTCAGGCGGCCGCCTACCGCTGAGGCGCGCTGCCGCGCTCGCGACTGCCGGGTGGTCGTCGAGCGGTTCCTGATCCGTCGGATGCCGCGCCCGGCCATCCCTGTCCACAACCGGCCAGCCTCGACACGGCACGCGCTGGCCGGTAGGCTCCGTCCCAATGTCGTGGTAACTCCGCAATGATCGATCCGCTCAAACTACTCGCCGAACTGATCGCGCTCCCGAGCGTGAATCCGGCCTTCGGCACGCCCGCGGACGGGCGAACCGGCGAGCGACGCGTCGCGGAGTTCCTGCTCGCCGTGGCGGCCCAGTCCGGGCTGGACGTCGAGTTGCGCGAAGTCGCCCCGGGACGCCCGAACTTCTTTGCCCGGCTGGCCCCGGCAGCCCGGCCGCGCCAACGGGTGCTGCTGGCGCCGCACCTCGACACCGTCGATGGCGCCGACGAGCAATTCGCTCCGCAAACGCGGCATGGCCGAATCCACGGGCGCGGCGCCTGCGACACCAAGGGTAGTGTGGCCGCCATGCTCGCGGCCCTGAGCCGGGTAGCGCGCGGCGCCCGGCGGCCCGCGGCCACGGAGGTCGTCTTCGCCGGGTTGATGGACGAGGAGTGCGCGCAGACGGGCTCACGCGCGCTGGCGGCGTCCGGCTTCCGAGCGGACCTGGCGGTGGTCGGCGAACCGACGAGGGCGCGGGTGGTCACCGCCCACAAGGGAGACCTCTGGCTTCGCATCGAGACTCGTGGCAAATCCGCACACGGGGCGAACCCCGAACGCGGCCGCAACGCGGTGCACGCCATGGCGCGGGTGGTCCATCTCCTCGAGACGGTCTATGCGCGCTCGTTGCGCCGCCGCCGGCATCCGCTCCTGGGCCGAGCCACGATCAGCGTCGGGTCGATCCAGGGCGGCACCCAGCCCAACATCGTGCCTGATCGCTGTGCCATTTACGCGGACCGCCGCACGCTGCCGGGCGAGACCGAGGGGAGCGTGCGGCGCGAGCTCCGCGCCCTGCTACGCCAACACGGCCTCGCAGCGACCATGTGCGACACCAAGGCGGCTCCGTGCGTGGCCCTGGAAACCGATCCGTGCCGACCGTTGGTAAGGCAGTTCATGGCCTGTGCGGGCCAGACCGCGCCCGTGGGGGTGAACTTCTTCTGCGATGCGTCCGTGCTGGCCCAGGCCGGCATCCCCAGCGTCGTCTTCGGGCCGGGCGACATCGCCCAGGCGCACACCGCCGACGAATGGCTTTCGCTGCGCTCGCTCGAGCGCGCGACCGCGATCCTGACCCGGTTCCTCGAATCACTGCCGTAACCACGATGGAAGCCTCCTCCCGAGCTCGCTGGCCGCTACCCCGCGCGGCGTCCAGCGTTTGCCGCAGCCGGGACTCATCCCTTATGAAATCTCTTGTTCACACGCTCGCTGCCAGCCTGGCGGTGGCTCTCTCCACCGGCCAACAGGCCGCGCAGGCCCCAGCGACCAGGGAACCGCAACAGGCGGCCTCAGCCCCGAAACCCGCTGGACCGAAGCGTCTGACCCGAGCCGAGAGTTTTCTGGGCATTCACTTCGATTTCCACGCCGGAGCCGATTGCACCGAGATCGGCAAAAACACCACCCGTGCGATGATCGAGCAGGTGATTGACCAGGTCCATCCGGACTACCTCCAGATCGACTGCAAAGGACATCCCGGTTTGTCCAGTTACCCCACCAAGGTTGGGAACCAGGCCCCCGGCTTTGTCGGCGACCCGCTTCGGCTTTGGCGCGAGGTGACCGCGGAGCGCGGCGTGGCGCTCTACATGCATTATTCCGGCGTGTGGGACTCGGAAGCGATCCGCCGACACCCGGATTGGGGTGTCATCAACGCCGATGGCAAAACCAACGGAAACGCCACCTCGTTCTTCAGCCCGTACGCCGATCAACTCCTGATTCCGCAGTTGCGCGAACTGGCCGGTGACTACGGCGTGGATGGCGTGTGGGTGGACGGGGAATGCTGGGCCTCGATGCCTGACTACGGGGTGCGCGCGCTGGCGGCGTTCCGCGAAGCCACCGACGTCGAGGCGGTTCCGCGCAGGCCGGGCGAGCCCCGCTGGTTCGAGTTCCTCGAGTTCAACCGCGAGGCCTTCCGCCGCCACCTGCGGCATTACGTCGCCGAGCTGAGGAGGACCAACCCCTCGTTCCAGTTGTGCAGCAACTGGGCGTTCACCGACCACATGCCCGAACGCGTTTCGGCGCCGGTCGATTTTATCTCGGGCGACTACTCGCCCGAGGACAGCGTCAATTCGGCCCGTTTCTCGGCGCGGTACATGGCGCGGCAGGGCGCGCCGTGGGACTTGATGGCGTGGGGCTTCACCACCCGCCCGGCCAAGAACGGCTCGCGCGAGAAGACCGCGATCCAGTTGCAGCGCGAAGCGGCGGCGGTCCTCGCGCTGGGCGGAGGCTTCCAGACCTATTTCAACCAGCGCCGCGACGGTTCGGTTCGGCTCGAGCTCATGCCGGTCATGGCCGAGGTGGCAAAGTTCTGTCGTGCCCGCCAGGCGATCTGTCATCATGCCGTGCCTGTGCCGCAGGTGGCGTTGCTCTATTCCACGGCCGCGCATTACCGCGAGGCCAACGGCCTTTTCCCGCGCGATCTCACGCGCCTGCGGGGAACACTGCAGGCGCTCCTCGAAAGCCAGTACTCCGTCGAGGTCCTCGGCGAGCATCACCTCGAGGGGCGGCTGGCCCAATACCCGTTAATCGTGTTGCCGGAGTGCGACTACCTCGAGGCGAAGTTTCGGGATCAACTCGTGGCCTATGCGCGCGAAGGCGGCAGCCTCTTGCTGGTGGGACCGGCGGCCGCGGCGCTCTTCCGCGCGGAGTTGAGCGCGGACTTCGACGGTCCGCCCCGGCCTGAAGTGCGGTATCTTGCGCATGGCGGCCGCCTCACGCCCACCAAGGGTGCGGTGCAGCCGGTGCGGCTCGGCGCTCAAGCACGGCCCGTCGGTCTCTTGCATACGGCCAATGACGCCGGCTCCGCCGCCGTTCCCGCCGCCTCGATCACGCCTCTGGGCCGGGGCAGAATTGCCGCCACTTACTGCTGTCTCAGCCAGGCTTATCTGAATGGACGCCCGGAAGCCGCCCGGGCCTTCCTCGATGACCTCGCCCGCGAGCTCTTCCCGCGGCCACTCGTGGAAGTCAAGGGCTCGCACGACGTGGACGTGGCGGTCAACCGCCTCGGCGGACGCCTAACCGTGAATCTCGTCAACACGGCCGGGCCGCACGCGGACGTCGAAGACCCGATCCACAGCTCGATCCCGGCGGTGGGTCCGCTCGAGATCACGATCCGGGCGGAGAAGACTCCCACGCGGCTCACCCTCGAGCCCGGCGGACAAGCACTCGAATTCGAGGCACGCGGGGGCGAGGTGCGCCTGACGCTGCCCCGGCTCGAGGTCCATAGCGTGGTGGTGGTGGACTGACCCACGCACCCCGCGCTTCAACCCGGCGTCCCTCACGGGTCCGGGATCGAACAGCCCACCGCCGGCACCGCCGCGCGCGGGACGCGTTTGCCCGCCAGGATCGCCACCAGCGCCTCACGCAGGTTGTGTTCGGTCGCCACTTTCCGTTGCACCCCGAGCGCGACGTAAAGATCGTCAATACGTCCCAGGTAGGCCAACCGCGCGCCCGGGGTGAACACGGCGGCCTCGGGAGTGGTGCGCGCCCCCGTCTTTCTCACCAGCCAGTGCTCGGTATCCCGGAGCGCGTCCATCGAATAACCGTACTCGGTCGTGTGTTTCCGAATCGCCTCGGCCGACTCATCGCGATTCGGATAGACCCGCCAGAAGCGGACGCCTTGCGGACGAAACTCCGCCGCCAACCGTTCGGTCTCGGGCGCATATCGATTCGCGATGGGGCACTCGGTGCTGACAAACAGGAGCACGACGGCCTTGGCCTGGTCGTCGGCCAGCGGGTTCACCGATTGGCCGGCCAGGTCTCGCGCGCTGCCGGTCTCGGCTCGGCCCTGTTTTTGGCACCCGGCCAACAACAGAATCGAGACTGCCAAGACCAGGAACACCACACACCCAACGAGGCCAAACGAGTGGTGCGGCGACTGGGTCGTGTGGGTGATGCCCGGCGAGTGGCAGGCAGGGCCGATGGGCGGCCCGCGACGCGGGACACTCGGGGCCATGATCATGGCGCTTGGTTAGCCGTGGCAGACCGCTGGGTCAACTGATTTCAGCGGATCGCCTCAGCGCCTCCGCCACCGCGGCCCAGCGGCACAAAAGCGCTTTTCGCGCAGGCTGCTTTCCGGCCATCATCGGGGCGTGATCGTGGTTGACCAACTCGATTTCGCCTATCCGGACGGCCGTGTTGCCCTGCGGCAAGTGTCCTTCCGCGTGGCATCGGGCGACACTGTCGGCGTGATTGGTCCGAACGGCGCAGGCAAATCGACGCTCTTGCTGCACCTCAACGGGTTGCTGGGGTTGCCCCGCCTCGCGGGCCGGATCGAGATCGGCGGCCTCAGCGTCGAGGAAGCCAACTTGCCGGAAATCCGGCGCCGGGTCGGCCTGCTTTTCCAGGACCCCGACGACCAGTTGTTCTCGGCGACGGTTGGCGAGGACGTGGCCTTCGGCCCGCAGCAATTGCGGCTCGAACCGGGCGAGGTCGCTCGACGTGTGGAACAGACGCTGGCGGAGGTGGACCTGCGCGGGTTCGGCAGCCGCGTGCCCCAACACCTGAGCCTCGGCGAGAAGAAGCGTGTTTGCCTGGCGGGGGTGCTCGCCTGCCGCCCGCAGGTGCTGCTCTTCGACGAGCCCACAGCCAATTACGACCCGCGGGGGCGCCGCGAGTTCATCAAGCTGTGCCGCAAGCTGCCCGCCACCAACATGCTTGCCAGCCACGACCTCGAGATGATCCTGGCCTTGTGCTCGCGCGTGATCTTGCTGGACGAGGGTCGATTGGTGGCCGAGGGTGCAACCCGCGCGATCCTCGGCGACGAGCCGCTGATGCTCAAACACGGGCTCGAGAAACCGCACAGCCTTCTGCACGCGCACCCGCATTCTTATCAGCCGTAGCGCCCCCGGGGCGCCGCGCCAGTTCCGCACCCACCGGGTCGAGCGGGCGCGGCGCGTCGTCAGCGCGGCCGGTTTCCACTTGCCGTTTGCAAACCGGCGCGGCTTGGGTAGGTTCGTCCGATGCGCATCGAGTCAACCGAGTTCGCTGTCACCGGCCATTGGAATGGGGGCTGGGACGAGCGTGGTTTGCAGGCTTGGGCCGAGGCCTTGCGGGCCAAGTGCCCTGGCTCGCCGGTGTCGCTGGGCCTGGTGTTCCTGACGCCGCAGCTCTTCTCGCAGGCAGCGCAAGTGCTCGAGATCCTGCGCGTCCACGCGCGGATTCCGTTGCTGGTCGGATGCTCGAGCACGAGCTTGATCATCGGCGGGCAAGAGGTCGAGGACGAGCCGGGCATCGTGGCCGGGCTGTATCATCTGCCTGGCGCCGATCTCAAGGGATTTTACTTTTCGCAGGCGCAGATTGAAGAGGCCAACGGGCCGGCGTATTGGCATCAGGCGACCGGGATCGCGGTGGATCAAACCAACGGCTGGCTGGTTTTCGCCGATCCGTTTCACCTGGATAGCGAGCGGTGGCTCACCGGCTGGAACGAGGCCTATGCGCCGCTGCCGATCCTGGGCGGTCTGGCCAGCGGCGACGCGCAGGAACAACAGACGCAGGTCTATCTCAATGGCCAGGTCTGGGATGAAGGCGGGGTGGCGGTCTCGGTGGGGGGCGCCGTGCGGATGGCGAGCGTCATCTCGCAGGGCTGCACGCCCATCGGCGAGACGTGGACGATCACCAAGGCCGAGGGCAACCTGATCCACGAGATCGGCAACCGCCCGGCCTACCAGGTGCTCGTCGAAACCTTCAACGGGCTCCCGCGGGAGCAGCAAAAGCGCGCCCAAGGCAACTTGTTTGTCGGCCTGGTCATCAACGAGTACCAGGACGAGTTTCACCGCGGGGATTTCCTCGTGCGCAACTTGCTGGGCGGCGACCCCGTGTCCGGGATTCTGGCCGTTGGGGCGCGGCCACGCGCGGGCCAATCGCTGCGGTTTCAATGCCGCGATGCAACGGCGGCCACCGAGGATATGGTAGCCCTGCTGCGGCGCGCGCGCGAACAGACGGGCGAGGCCCGGGTGTATGGCGGGTGCCTCTGTTGCTGCAATGGCCGCGGGCGCCGGTTCTTCAAGCAACCCAATCACGACGCGGCCCTCGCGCAGGACCACCTCGGGCCGCTGCCGCTGACGGGCTTCTTCTGCAACGGCGAGATCGGCCCCGTCGGTGACCGGAACTTCCTGCACGGCTACACGGCGTCCCTGGCGTTGTTCGTCCAGAAGAGTTGACTCCGCCGCGCGCGATCCTGGCTTGGCTTCCGTGACGCCACCTGCTGCCGGCCCGCCGCCGCCGTCGCTTCTGCACGCGCTCGAGTCGGTCGTCGATCGGCTCGACTTCCAAACGCTCTTTCCCGTGGCGCAACCCGTCGAGGTCGAGCTCGGCAGCGGTGACGGTTCGTTCCTCGTCCGGTACGCGCGGCTCCACCCCGAACGCAACTTCCTGGGCATCGAGCGGCTGCTGGGCCGCATCCGCAAGCTCGACCGCAAGGGCCGGCGCGCGGGACTCGCGAACCTGAAAGGGCTTCGCATCGAAGCCGCGTATTGCCTCGAGTACCTCCTGCCCGCGCACGCGGCGGTGGTTGTGCACGTCTATTTTCCGGACCCGTGGCCCAAGCGGCGGCACCAGGCGCGGCGGTTGGTCAACGAACGGTTCCCCAGGCTGCTTCGCGGAGTATTAGCGCCCGGGGGCCGGGTCTATCTGCGAACGGACGATCCCGAGTATTTCGCGCAGATGCAGGCCGTGTTCGCCGCCGATCCCGCGTTCTCGGGCGTGGCCACACCGTTGGAACTCGAGGCCTGCCAGACCGATTTCGAGCGCGACTTCCGTGCCCAAGGCAAACCGATCTTCGGCGCTGCCTGCCAGTTGGCGTCCCCGGCCAGTTGATCGCCAACGAAGAAAGGACGATCCCGGTTCGATTCGCGCTGCCGAAGGGATCGGACTCCCGTTCGATGCCGGGCGCGCCCAACCTCACACATCGATCACCGGCCCGCCGCCGGGATGGTCGTCGCGCGGTTCGGACCGTTTGGTACGGCGAATCTTGATTCGAGCTTCACTCGTTCCGGTCAGGCTGTTGACCACCAGCGACACCACGCTGATGACCAGGGCGCCCCAGAAGGCCGCCCAGAAACTATCGACATGGAAGCCCTTCACCAGGCGGCCCACCAGGTAGAGGAGCGCGCCGTTAATCACGAACGTGAACAGGCCCAACGTCAGAATCACGATGGGCAGCGTGAGCAGCAGCATTACTGGCCGGAGGAACGCATTCAGAACTCCCAGCAGCAGCGAGGCCACGAACAGCCCGGTCATCGTCTCGTAATGAATGCCGCCCACCACGTTCGCGGCCACCAGGACCGCCAGCGTCGTGATCAACCAGCGTTGGACGAACACCTTCATGCTCCCGGACGACCGCGGGCGGTACGATCCGTGCGGGCGGGAGTCCGCACCGCGCTCACGGAAGCCGTGGTCAGGATCGAGCCCGGTCGCGTTGACGCCATGCGCACGATCTTTGGACCACGCCGCGCCTGAAAACAAGCATCGTTTCGGAGAGCGCAGGTCGAGGGCGACCGTCGCGGCTCCTCGCACGTGGCGCAGGTTTCCAAACCTGCTGTATCGCCGATTTCCTAATCGGCAGGCCGTCCGATTTCCTCGCGCTCTCGAGACGCACTGGCGCCGCAGGCTCGGAGGCCTGCGACACAGCAGACTTGGAAGTCGACTTGGAAGTCTGCGATACGACGAGGGCGGCCGTCGTGGTTTCTTGCGCGTGGCGCAGGTTTCCAAACCTGCTGTATCGCCGATTTCCTCGCGCTCTCGGGACGCACTCGCGCCGCAGGCTCGGAGGCCTGCGACACAGCAGACTTGGAAGTCTGCGATACGACGAGGGCGGCCGTCGTGGCTTCTTGCGCGTGGCGCAGGTTTCCAAACCTGCTGTATCGCCGATTTCCTAATCGGCAGGCCGTCCGATTTCCTCACGCTCTCGAGACGCACTCGCGCCGCAGGCTCGGAGGCCTGCGACACAGCAGACTTGGAACTCTGCGATACGACGAGAATGTCCGCGCTGGTCACTTGTCACTCGTCACTCGTCACGAATCCCGCCGATCTCGATCTGGCTTGTGCAATTCATTAGGGCCGTTTTGTATCTGGCGGGCGGCGCGGCATGTGCCAAGCCGCCCCTCGATTATGAAACAACTGCTCGTGGACTGCGTGCGCTCGGCGGGAGCCATCCTGCTGAACTACCTCGGCGCGGTCGGCGAGGTGTCCCTCAAAGAAAACCAGAGCAGCGTGGTAACCCAGGCCGACCTGGCCGCTGAAAAGTGCATCTTCGAGAAAATCCGCGCGAAATTCCCAGATCACGGCCTGATCGGCGAAGAATCCGGATACCAACGGCGGTCTTCCGACCTAGTGTGGGTGGTGGACCCACTGGACGGCACCTCGAATTTCGTAGCCGGCCTGCCCTGGTTTGGGGTGATGGTGGCCGTGCTCGAGGCCGGGTCTCCCATTCTCGCCGGCATGTATCTGCCTTGCGCCGGGACGCTGTACCTCGCGGAGGCGGGAGGGGGCGTCGAGCGCGATGGCAAGCCGGTGCGGATGACTTCCGAGACCGACCTGCGGAAAGTGCTTTGCACCTACGCCATCGATGCCTCCGCGGACCAGGCCACGAGCCGCTGGCAGGTCGAGATGATCACGCGCCTCGTCGGGAGCGTCCGCAACGTTCGCTCGACCAACTGCCTGCTCGACCTCTGCTACGCCCTCGAGGGCCGCTTCGGCGGCTGCGTGCTGCACTCGGCCAAGATTTGGGACATCGCCCCATCGGTGCTCATGTTCCCGGAGGCCGGCGGGAGGTTCACGGAATTGGACGGGCGCGATGTCCAGTTTCGATTGGACGTGGAACCCCATGATCGCAACTACGCCGTGCTCGGCGCCAGCCAGGCGCTGCATCCGCAGTTGCTGCGCGTGATCAGCGCAACTGATTCATGCGCGCTGTAATCGGCAACACCCTTCCGCGCGCCCGGCTCTGCCCGGGTCTTGCGTCGCGTCTGTCGCACACCTGCCTGATCCCATGAAATCACGATCCCGCCTGATGCTTTTGACCGGGTTGCCCGCCGCGATCCCGGTTCTCGTTCTGCTGTCCGCGGCCGAACCCCCCGAGCCGCGCTTTCGCGCGGTTGAACTCGATGCCAAGGTCCAGATCGGCTACGGCGTCACAACCGCCGACGTGGACGGCGATGGCAGGCCCGACATCCTCCTCGTGGACAAGAATGAGATCGTCTGGTACCGCAACCCGAGTTGGGAGAAGTTCATCATGGCCGAAAAGCTCACTCAGGCCGACCATGTCTGCATCGCCGCCCAGGACCTGGACGGCGACGGCAAAGCAGAGGTGGCCGTTGGCGCGGGGTGGGACCCCGGCGACACCGTCGGCAGCGGTGCGGTGTTCTACCTGGCCGCCCCGCGCGATCGGACGCAGCGCTGGGAGCCCGTGCCGTTGCCCCACGAACCCACCGTGCACCGGATGCGTTGGCTCAAGGGGGCGGACGGCAAGCATGTCCTGGTGGTCGTGCCGCTCCACGGGCGGGGCAATCGAAATGGGGAAGGCGCCGGCGTCAAGGTGCTCGCCTACCGAATGCCCGACAACCCCAGGGATGCCTGGACGCTCGAGACCGTGGATGAGAACATGCACCTGACCCACAACTTCGATCCCGTCCATTGGACCGCGGGGGCCGGACCCGAGTTGGTCCTGGCAGGGAAAGAAGGCCTCTTTCAACTCCTGCGGCAAGGCGGGACCTGGACCCGCCGGCAACTGGGGGGCAATCCGCCGGGCGAAGCGAGTTTCCCGGGCGCGGGCGAGGTGCGCGCGGGCCGATTGCCCGGAGGCGGGCGTCTCCTCGCCACCGTCGAGCCGATGCACGGCACGAACGTGGCCATCTACATCCCGACGGCCGGGAGCGCGGCGAACGCACTCTGGCGGCGGAGTGTGATTGACGACACGTTGGTGGACGGCCACGCCGTGGCATGTGGTGATCTCCTCGGAACCGGGTCGGACCAGGTCGTGGTGGGCTGGCGCGCCATGAACCGTCCGCAGACGAAGGTCGGCATCAAGCTCTATACGCCGCTCGATCCCCAAGGCAACCACTGGCGAACGACCCTGGTCGATGACAATACCATGGCATGTGAGGACCTTTGCCTGGCGGACCTGGATGGCGACGGCAAGCTCGACATCGTCGCGGCGGGCCGCGCCACGCACAACCTGAAGGTCTATTACAACCAGGTGGCCCGGTAGCCGGCTCGGGGCGCGCCCTCAACGGTCGCGGCGCAGGAGGAACTCGGCCAGCGCCTCGAGAGCGGCTGCCCGGCCACGGAAAACCCCGAGCGCCGCGAAGGCCTTCCGAGTCAGGGCCTCGGCAATGCGCCGCGAGCGGTCCAAGCCGACAATCGCGGGGTAAGTCGCCTTCTTTGCGGCGGTGTCTTTGCCCGCGGTCTTGCCCAGTTGCTCGCTGCTCTGGGTCACATCGAGGATGTCATCGATCACCTGAAAGGCCAGGCCCACATGAAAGCCGAAATCGGTGAGGGCGCGGAGTTGCGCGGGCGTGCAATTGGCGCTCATCCCCCCCAACCGGACCGAGCAACAAAGCAAGGCGGAAGTCTTGCGTTCGTGGATGTAGCGCAGGTGGCTGGGCGCAATCGATCGGCCTTCGGCCTCGAGGTCGGCCACCTGGCCAGCGATCAGGTGAAGCGAACCCGACGCGCGTGTCAGTTCCAGGAAGACATCCTGGTGCGAATAACGCGGCCAACCGCGGCATTGCGCCGCAAGCTCGAAGGCCTGCGTCAACAGGGCGTCGCCGGCCAGGATGGCGATCCCTTCGCCGAAAACCTTGTGGTTGGTGAGCTTGCCGCGACGGTAGTCGTCATTGTCCATCGCCGGCAGGTCGTCATGAATCAGAGAGTAAGTGTGGATGCACTCGACGGCGCAGGCCAGCGGCATGGCCGCGGCCTCCTGCCCACCACACGCCGCGGCCGCTCCCAGGCACAAGGCGGGGCGCATCCGCTTGCCACCGGCAAAGAGCGAATAACGCATGGCCCGGTGGATGGTCGCGGGTTTGGCGCTCGCCCGGGGCAAGCCGCCATCGAGCGCGCGATTGACCCGCACCGTCACCCCCGCCAGGTATTTCGTGAGGTCGAAATCCCGCATCGAGGACTGCTGGGAGGCATGCGCAACGCCGGACATGGCCGTCTCCTTTAGAGATTCGCCCGCCCGCAGGCAAGCCTGATCACTTGCACAGGACCTCGAGGGTGAACCTGTCACTCCCCGGTCTCCGTGTGGCCCAGTGCCCTCAGCACTGTTCCATCCGGCATCGAGAAATCGGTCGCGCCGAAGTTCACCGTGACGGTCACGCCGTTGGCGAAGACTGTCTGTTGGACACGGCGATCCCGCGTCAGAAAACGATGATCGGTCATCTCCTGGTAACCGACGTTGCGCACGAGCGGACAAACGGTGCGATAGCTCTGGACAAAACGGGCCTTGTTCCGTTCCCACAGCGCGCGATTGAACATGAACATCGGGGGCGTGCCGTAGAGGACGTTGAACAAGTCCCGCTTGTCCCAGAGTGCCGGGAGCTTGTTGTTGTAGTCGCCCCAGTACCATTGGGCCACGACGCAATCGTGATACACCAGTTCCCACAACGGCAGCCGATAATCATGGCCCAACTGGAACTTCGCCACGTCGGGCGGCACGTTGGTCCAGATCTCGGCCATCCGCCGCCCGGCGTCAGGCACACGGTACGGGCCCAGGCTCAGCATCCCCTCGAAATAATGCAGGAACGGCGCCGACGCATCGTGGCCGGTCTCACACCCCGTCACCAGGTGCTGGTCCTCGGACACATACCGAAGCAGGTCCATCTTCCACTTCCGGCTGTCGGACCGCGTCATCGGATGGTTCGTGTGATAACACTCGTGCCAGGGCGCGGCGGTGGTGGTGTCGATAAACCGGCAACGGTACGGATGAGTGGCCAGCTCGGCGGGGATCCGCTCGCGCGCATAGGGCAGCGCCTGGCGGTCACAGATCACCCCGCACGGGATCAGCGAGCCGTCCCTGCTCTCGACACCCCAGCCTTGGAGCCAACGGCCGCGCCGGTCGAGGATGATGTCTTGCGGCCAGGCGTTGGTGGTCCAATCAGGGTGAATCCACTGCAGGCGCGGAAAGTTGGTCGAGGCCATCACGTCCTGGTAAATATCGTAGCGACTGCTCAGGACGCCCAGTTCGTTGAGCGTTTGGATATTCTGTGGCGTTTGCCGATTGCTCCAGAGGATGCGGTCGATGCCTTCGCTCTGCATCTCCTTCACCAGTGGCACGGCATCGCGGTCCCAGCACCACACGTTCACCGCGCCGATGAGCCGGTCCACGTTCGGGTTCGCCTGCCGCTTCTCGGCCAGCGTCTTGAGCAAGCCGATCTTCCGCGCGTAAGCACGGTAGCGCTTGGCCATGGCCACGTGTCCGCCCTGGGCGAAGAACACGTGGCGCAACTTGCGCGCGTAACCAAACTGGCCGCGCTGCGGCTCCCACTCGGGGACGACCGCCAGGCGGCCCTCGACGCGCTCGATTCGGATCGAGGCGTCATCCGGGGTCTCGAGAATGGTCATCTGACCCCGCGCGCCATCCGTCAGGCCATAGAACGCCATGCAGATGCCGTGGCCGCCATAGGCGATCAGGTGCAACGGCGGAATGGACTGATCATCCACTGGATACGAGATGCCTTCGTTCATCGGCACGACCAGGTAATCGCCCGGCTCGCCCGCAAACGGGTGCGGGAACCGAATGCTGCCCGGCATCTCGCCCTGGCCGGACAACTCGACGAGCAACTCCGGTTGTTCGCCCTCGAGTTGGAACACGGCGGAGAGGTCGAGGCCCGTCCCCCCATGCCAGAGCACGCACCTAAGCCTGCCGTCCCGCAACTCGGCATCCTTAACGACGCAATCGCTGCTGAACGCGCGTTGCGTCCAACGCCTGCCGGCCTTGGGATCGAGCACGGCCATGGTGCCATCGACGGTGCTCAACGTGACCTCGAGCGCGGTGTTGCGGAGCGCGAGCGTTGGGGGCACGTCCCGACGGCGCAGAGTCGAGACCGGCCCGCGCGCCACCACGGCGTAGTCATCCACCCAGATCGTCGCGGGGCCGTAGCCGATGAGCCGTGGTTGGAGTTGCCTCACGTTGGCCGCGGCCACCACGCGCGTCGTGAGGCGCTGCCAGTCCGGTCCTTCGAAGGCGGTCCGTTCGCCGGCCGACCACGATGTCACCTTGCCCTCCTGGTCCCAGGTCGAGGCGCACAACGTGGCACTGCCCGTCCCCTCGAGCTTCACCCAGCATTCCAGCTCGACCAGATCGCCGGGGGCGACTGTGAGCCGGACCGCCGGTTCGAGACTCCAATCCTCCTCACCGCGATGGTCCAGCCTCAACGCCGCCCGGCCTGCGTGGGCGGTTTGAGTGACCACCGCTGAAGTCAGCGCGCCGGCGCGGCGGGACCAGGTTCCCCAACCGCCGAGGCCGGCTTCAAACCCGCTGTTGGTGACGGCATTTCCCGCCGCAACAAGGGAGCAGCAGCAGAACCAGGCCGCCAGCAAAGCAAACAAGCGGTTCACGGGATCTCGATCAGGCAAGGTCGAAACGGTCCAGGTTCATCACTTTGTTCCACGCGGCGACGAAGTCGCGCAGGAACTGCTCCTGGGAATCGTCCGACGCATAAACCTCCGCCAAGGCGCGGAGCTGCGAGTTCGAACCGAACACGAGGTCAACACGTGTGGCGGTCCACTTAAGGTCGCCAGTCTTGCGATCGCGACCGACGAACACCTCGGCGTCCTTCGAGACCGCCTGCCACTCGGTGCCCATGTCGAGCAGGTTCACGAAGAAATCGTTGGTGAGCGCCTCCGGCCGCTTCGTGAAGACGCCATGTTGCGCGCCGTCGAAGTTCGTCTTCAAGCCACGCAGACCGCCCACCAGCACGGTCATCTCGGGCGCTGTCAGGGTCAGCAACTGCGCTCGGTCAACCAGGAGTGCTTCTGCCGGGACGGCGTACCTGGCTTTGAGGTAATTGCGAAAGCCGTCCGC
>Ga0233425_10002549_pt1 | contig 35401 bp, 32 predicted proteins | sample Watercolumn_Towu_2_FD_181712 | JGI IMG/M metagenome (GOLD analysis project Ga0233425, IMG submission 181712) | Freshwater microbial communities from Lake Towuti, South Sulawesi, Indonesia - Watercolumn_Towuti2014_140_MG | ecosystem: Environmental > Aquatic > Freshwater > Lake | place...
GTTGGGATCGAAAGGGTTGCTGGTCGTGCTGTCCATATCAACAGCATAACCAATCGCGGCACGAATAGCCAGTGCTATCGGCTTATGCCCTGCCTACTTGACTGCGGGTGACTTTGACGGAGCCCTGAGGATAGTCATTCGCCTGTTGAAAAAAAGAGGTATTGCTGGTTAAATAATGTGTTCTCTTTGATTCGGATTTACTTGATGGTGGCAGGATCAGTCGGGATGTCAAGCAAAGGGGTGTGACGGTGCAGCAGATATTGACCCTCCAGGCCAAGGATGGCATGACCTTGGCCAAAGACGTGATGACCAGCGAAGGCCGTGTCCTCTGCGGCAAGGGAACGCTTTTGACCGCTGCCTTGATCGAGCGTTTCTTGAAGATGGATATTGTGCAGGTGACGGTTGACGGCCACCCGGTGAGCGTTCCAGGGGAAAAGTCTCTGCAGGAGGAGTTGCTGGAGATTGAGGAGCGGTTTTCCGAGGTCAAATCGGTGCCCCCCCTGATGTACTTGAAGAAGCGCCTTATGAAGAAGTTGGTTGATTCCCAGGGGGGCTAATGGAAGACGCCAGACGCCAGGAGTTTCGCACCGCGCTCCGCCAGACTAAGAACCTGCCGACCCTGCCCGGGATTGTCGCCAAGTTGAGCAGGATGGCCGAAGACCCGGACACCACCACCGAGCAGATGGGCAAGGTCATCAGCCAGGACTATATCCTGGCTGCCAAGCTGTTGAAGTTGGTCAACTCCGCCTTTTATGGTTTTCCCCAGCGGATCAGCTCAATCAGCAGTGCCATCATTCTCTTGGGCTTCAACGTGGTCAAGAGCTTGATCATCAGCGCCTCGATCTTCGAGGTGATGGAGGATCAGGACGTGGAGCTGTGGCAGCATTCCCTCGGTTGCGCCGTGGCCTGCAACGTCATTGCCTCCAGACTCGGGGTCAAGGACCCGGAAGAGGTGAGCACCGCTGGTCTGATCCACGATATCGGCAAGATGGCGATCAAAATGGAACTCCCCGAGGAGTACGGCATGATCAACCGCCTGATGCAGGAGCGCGGGGTGTCCATGCGGCAGGCCGAGCTTGAGGTCTTGGGGCTTGACCATGCGGAGGCCGGCGGTTGGCTGGCCAAGGGGTGGAACCTGCCCGCCAAGCTGATTGAGCCGGTCACCTGCCATCACGATCCCAGGAAGGCCCACGACGCGCAGTTGACCAGCTCGATCATTCACTTTGGTGACATCATGATCCGGGCCTTGGGCTATGGCCATGCCGGGGACAATAAAGTGCCGATGCTGAGCAAGCGGGCCTGGGAGTTTTTGAATTTCAGCCCTGAGGATATCGACGAGGTCCTTGAGCTGGTAGAGGAGAAGCTCTGGGATGTCAAGGGATTCAGCCTGGAGGTCAAGGCTGATGACAGCACCCACGCCGGAGACTAGGCATGCCCCGGATCCTCGTGGCTGGTGCTCATATCCTGGAGAGGCCAGAGAGCCGCATCTCTCTGGAGAGCAAGGGCTATCAGCTCATTGTCTGTACTGAGATCAAGGGCGCTGTCGGGCTGTTTTTGGAGGACCCGCCGGATCTGCTCATTGTGGAGCGCGGCTTTGCCGGCAATGGGGAATACGACTTGATCGGGGTGGCCAACGCCTGTCTGCAAAAGACCAATATACCGATCATCCTGGTCCTGTCCCGGGAGGAGATGGTCGGCGGTCTGGACTGGAAGCGCTTGCCGGTGGATGACCTCCTCGAACGGCCGGTGGCCCCTGAGGAACTCATGCTCCGCATTCAGTTGGCCGAGGCCCGCCGGAACCGGGTGTTCGACAACAACCCCTTGAGCAAGCTGCCGGGCAACACCTCGATTTTGAACGCCATTCAGAACGCCTTGGCTGCCAGTGAGCCCATGGCGGTCTGTTACGTCGATATTGACAACTTCAAACCCTATAACGACCACTACGGGTTTTCCCAGGGCGATGAAGTCATCCTGATGGTGGCCAGGGTCATCGTCAATGTCATCGACCAGATTGCCCGCCAGCAGAGTTTTATCGGCCATGTCGGCGGCGATGATTTTGTCTTTATCGTACCCGAGGACAAGGTGGTTGAGGTCTGCGACAAGGTGCTGGCCAACTTCGAGGCGGTGCGCAATTTGTTCATTGAGCCGGAGGACGTGAAGCGGGGCGGCTTTGTCGAGAAGGATCGCCAGGGCCGGGAGACCAGGTTTGGCCTCTTGAGCATCTCCATTGCGGTCATTCCCACCGGCGACGGAAAGTTCCAACACTCGGGGCAGGTGGCGGCGGTGGCCTCCCAGGTCAAGCACAAGGTCAAGGCCCTGGACGGCAACAATTATCTGATTGACCGCCGCGAAGGCTATTCTCCGGATTGATCTGCCGCCAATCCCATACGCCATCTGCTGGCACCTAACTTCATCACGAGACATTCTTCCTCCCCATGATCGGTATATTTGATTCAGGCGTTGGCGGCATGACCGTTGCCCATGCCGTGGAAAAGGCCTTGCCTGGCTACGACCTGGTCTATTTCGGTGATTTGGCCCGCACGCCATACGGCTCTAAGAGCCCGGAAACGATCCGTGGTTATGTGCAGCAGAATATTGATTTTTTGATCGGCAAGGGGGCTCGGCTGATCATCATCGCCTGCAACTCCGCCGCTTCGGTGACCACGGAAGATATGCTTGCCCAGTTCGATCTGCCTGTCTTTGACGTGATCAATCCGGCAGTGGCCCGGGTGGTTGGTATCGTCAATCAGGCCAAGCGCAAGATGAAGGTCGGCGTCATCGGCACCAGGGCCACGGTCAAGAGTGGGGTTTACGCCCGCAAGATCGAGGCCGCCGCTGCCGACTGCCGGGTGATTTCCCAGGAATGTCCGCTCCTGGTGCCGTTGGTCGAGGAGGGGTGGTTCGACAAGCGCGAGACCAAGATGATCCTGCGTCGTTACCTCCACCCGTTGCGGATACAGCAGGTCGATGCCTTGGTCCTGGGATGCACTCACTACCCCCTGCTCAAGGGTCTGATCGCGCCGAAAATCGGGCAGCAGGTGCGGATCATCGACTCGTCCGAGGAGGTCTCCGCCTGCCTGCGGGAATACCTCGGCAGCCATCCTGAACTTGACCGGGTCCTGGCCCGTGGGGGCGAGAGCCGGTTTTATGTCTCCGATGTCACGGATGCGGCGGTGTCCACGGCGGCCAAGATCTTCGGGCGGCGGATCGAGTTAATCAGGACGTGATTTTTTTGTAGCGTGCGCTCCATGATGGATTGGTGCGCACGAAACCTTTTTTAGCCACTAGGGATATTCATATGATTGTATTTCGTTGTTGTGCCGTATTGCTCCTGGCCATGGTCTGGCAGGCCGTACCACTGACCCGCGCCATGGCCGCTGGCGCCGAGCTTTCGCCCCAGGCGGTGGCCCAGAAGATCCAAGCCACCTATGCTGCGACCAAGACCCTTCGCGCCGAGTTTAAGCAGACGACGGCAAGCCGGATGAGCGCCCGGGAGCGTCTGGGCGCCGGGACCATGGTTCTCGCCAAGCCGGGGCTCATGCGCTGGGACTACACAGAGCCTGATCAGCAGGTCTTTGTCTGCGACGGCGAGAAGATCTCCATGTATTTTGCCAAAGAGAAGCAGATGATGGTCTCCCCGGCCAAGGAGTATCTGGAGTCCGATGTCACCTATGCCTTTTTTACTGGCAAGGGCGATATCCAGCGGGATTTCGTGGTGGCCGGCCCGGAAGAGGAGGATCTTACTCAAGCCCAGGAGACCTATGAACTCAAACTTACTCCCAAGCAGGGGCACCCCCAGATCGACTTCATCTCCCTGTGGGTGGACCGCAAGAGCTTCCTCATGACCCGGCTCAAGGTCACCGATAAATTCGGCACTACCACCGATCTCATCTTTTCCAAGCTGGCGACCAACCAGGAGGTCAAGGCGGCGGATTTTCGTTTTACCCCGCCTGAAGGGACGGAGATTGTCGATAAATGAGGATCGCCATTTTTTCCGACACCCACGATAATATCCCCAATCTTCGCGCCGCGGTGAGCTACTGCAATGCGTATGGGGTCGGCACCATCATCCATTGCGGAGATCTGATTTCACCCTTCATGCTCCCGGTGCTGGCCGAGTTTGGCGGTGCGGCGCATCTGATCTATGGCAATAACGCCGGTGACCAGCATCTGATCTCCCAGCGTTGCGGCACGACCCACCCTACCTTGACCCACCATGGTATCCTGGGGGCCATCGAGGCAGGGGGGCTCAAGATTGCCTTCACCCATTACCCGGAAATGGCCCGGGGCTTGGCCTGTCAGGGCCGGTTTCATGTGGTGTGCTGCGGCCATAACCATCGCTACGGAGTAGAGCGCCACGGCGATTGTCTGTTGGTCAACCCAGGCGAGTTGTTGGGGGCTGAGGCCACGCCACCGTGTTTCGCCATTCTGGACTCGGCGACCATGGAGGTCGAGCAGGTGGAGATTGGCAACAGCAGGCCGCACAACCAGTAGTCATCTGTTATGAATGAGGCAGGGACGGGCGTTCTGTCCCTGCGAACTTAGGCTGGAAGAGGAAGACGAGTATGACCGAAGAGATGAGTTTCGCCCAAATGTTTGACGAGAGCTCCGCCAAGCCCACTACCTTCGAGGCTGGACAGAAGGCATCTGCCACGGTGGTCAGGATCAGCAAGGAATGGGTTTTTATCGACCTGGGAGGCAAGAGCGAAGGCTATTTTGCCGTCAGCGAGGTGACGGGGAGCGACGGCCAGGTGACCGTCAAGGAGGGCGACCGGGTGACGGCGTATTTTCTGGGCAGCGGCAAGGGGGGAATGCAGTTTACCACCCGCCTGGGCAAGGGAAGCGAGGCCAACGCCCACCTGGAGGAGGCCTATCGCGGCGGCATTCCGCTGGAAGGCATGGTGGAAAAAGAGATCAAGGGCGGCTATGCCGTCAAGATTGCCGGCAGCAGCCGCGCCTTCTGTCCTTTTTCGCAGATCGGCCTGGGACGGATCGACAGCGAGGCAGTGGTAGGGCGGAATTTGGCCTTCCGCATCATCGAGTTTGGCGAAAGCGGCAGAAACGTCATCGTTTCCCACCGGGCGATTCTGGAGGAGGAGCGGCGGATCAACGCCAAGCGTCTGCGCGAGTCGTTGGCCGAAGGGACCGTCGTCAGCGGCACCGTGACCTCGATCCGCAATTTCGGAGCCTTTGTGGATATCGGTGGGGTGGAAGGGTTGCTGCCGGTGTCTGAGATTGCCTGGGGGCACATCGAGGACATCAACGAGCGGTTGCGGGTCGGCCAGCGTCTGGAGGTGGTGGTGATGAAACTTGACTGGGAGAACGAGAAGTTTTCTTTCAGTCTCAAAAACGCCCAGCCCGATCCTTGGGCCATGGTCACTGTGACCTATCCGGAAGGGTCGGTGCACCTGGCTCGGATTGCCCGGCTCACCAATTTTGGCGCCTTTGCCACCCTCGGCGAAGGCGTGGATGGCCTGCTCCACATCTCGGTCCTGGGCCGTGGCCGGCGTATTCACCATCCCCGGGAAGTGGTACAAGTGGGCCAGGAAGTTGAGGTCAGGGTCGAGGCCATCAACCTCGATGAACGGCGGATCTCGCTCTCCCTTGCCGTGGCCGACATCCAGGATGAGGCGCCCTCCGGCGGCAAGGATATGGCCAGAGACAGCAAAGAGGATAAGGACAACCGCCAGGAGTTCAAGCACTATCTCCAGGAAAAACGCGGGGCCAAGAAGGAGTCGCTGGGTACCTTGGGCGACCTGCTGGCCGCCCGCCTCAAACGCTAGTAAATTACTTCCCGTGCGGCGAGTTCCGGGACTGATGGTCTGCGGTTTGACGCTGGCAGGCCTTGTCGCTTGCGAACAGCCGCCGGTTCTACCCCAGGATTGCAGCCCGACGCCGTTTGATGAAATTGGGCCGTTTTATCGGCCAGGCGCTCCAATTCGTGCTTCGGTGGGCGAAGGGTTCGTCTTGGGCGGCCAGGTCCTTTCGGCCACGGGGTGTAGGCCCTTGCCGGGAAGCCGTGTCGAATTCTGGCTGGTCAACCTGCAAGGGGAATATGATGATGCCCACCGGGCCACAGTGATTGTCGGCACCGATGGCCGGTATCGTTTCGAGTCCAACCCGCCCACCGATTATGTCAACCGGCAGCCTCATATCCACATCAAGGTCAGCGCTGAGGGGCATGAGGAACTGATCACCCAGTACTACCCTAAGGCAGATGAAGCTGAAGCGAGGTTTGACCTGGTATTGGCGGTGAAGCAGCAGGGAAGTCCTGCTCAGGGGCGTGGCGGCGGGAGCTGATTGGGGAGAGGGGAGAGCGAAACAGGCTCGGGCATTTCGTGCGGGGCAGGGATGCCCTACCATTTTCGGCCAAGCAAGTGATCAAACAAGTGGAGCAAAGCCAAACCCGCGTCTTGGCCGTGCGGCCTGATGACTCGGTAGTTAGGCTGATTTCACGGTTCCTTGATGCGAACAGCAAAGATACCCCAGGGAGGAAGACTATGAAGATTGTCGCGATTAACGGCAGTGCCAGAAAGGGTGGGAATACCGCCCAGCTCTTAACCATGGTCCTTGACGAACTGGCCAGGGCGGGTCACGACACTGAGCTTGTCGAACTGTCAGGTCAGGTGGTCCAGGGCTGCGTCGCCTGCTACCAGTGTTTCGAAAGGAAGGATAAGCGTTGCGCGGTCAAGACGGATCTCCTCAACGACTGCATCGACAAGATGCTTGCTGCCGATGCCATCCTGCTAGGCTCGCCGACCTACTTCGCCGATGTCTCCGCCAACATGAAGGGACTGATCGAGCGGGCCGGGATGGTGGCCAGGGCCAATGAGAATATGTTCAAGCGCAAACTCGGGGCCGGGGTGGTGGCGGTCCGGCGGGGCGGGGCCTCCCACGTCTTCAGCACCTTGAATAACTTTTTTCTCATCGGCGAGATGATCGTGGTGGGGTCTTCCTATTGGAACCTGGGCCGGGGCAGGGAACCGGGCCAGGTGCAGGAGGATCAGGAGGGGATCAAGACCATGCAGGATCTGGGGCAGAACATGGCCTGGCTGCTCGAGCGGATGCGCTGATCAGGAGCGAGCGATAAAGTTCCAGGAGGGGCTCTCCCGGTCAAGGAGGGTGCGGTCGTAGGCCCTGAACAGGGCGATGGCCTCCCGGGCCGATTCTGCGGTGAAGCGGAGGCGGTCCAGTTTGTCCATGGGCAGGGTTTGGGCCTTGCCGAGAAGTTTGACGGTGCTGATCGATAGCGGGACAGTGGGACGGGACGGATGGCACCGGCGGCAGAGGATCTCGCCATGACTGGCCCGGAATTGAAAGGGGCTGCCACCATTGTCAAGACGCTGGCATGAGGAGCAGGCCGTGAGGTTAGGTTGATAGCCGAGCCGGTGGTAGAATTTGACCAAAAAAAGGGCTACCGGTTCCATGCCGCCGTGGCAACGGCTGAGCTGGTCAAGTATCCAGACCAGCCAGGAGAAGAGTTCGGGGTCGTGATCGTTGGCGTGGGTCCAGGCGCGGAAGAGTTCGCACACCAGAGTGGCGGCAGTGTATGCTGCGTAATTCTGGCGTAGCGGCAGGTGGCTGTTTATCAACTCCGCCTGGTTGATGAGGGGTAGGCTGTACCGGTCGCTGTACTCGATGTCCAGGAGGGAGAAGAGCTCTAGTTTGTTGACAAAGCGTTTGAGGCTCCGCTTGGCTCCCTTGGCGATTCCTGACCACTGGCCGATGCCCGGGCTGTAGAGGGTGGCGATGGTGTCTGACTCGTTGAAGTCGGTGAGGTGGATCACTACGCCGGGAGTTCGCTTGAAGGGCATCAGGGGTCAGGGCCGGTGGATGGTGATCCTCTGTGCTCCTGCGGCCTTGATTGGCACAGTCACGTCGTTGATGGTGAGCGTCGGGGCAGCCCCGCTGCTGGCGCCCAGTGTGAGGTCAAAGGCCTTGTCTGCCCGCCAGGTCTGGGGACTCTTGGGAGGACACACCGATTCCGTATTTTTTGTGCCGTCCAAGGTGAGGGTGATCGGCGTTTCTTCGCTGCAGGTCAGCACGATTTCGTACGGAGGAGAGGCGGTGCCCGGTGGTATCTGCTCTGACTCAGTATCTGCCGCCGAGCTTTTTTCCTGGGCGTTTTGTGAGTCGGGCTGGGTCCCCGGAGTGGACTTGGGGGCGGGCTCGCCCTGCCCTGCTGGGCTCGAGGTGGCGGGAGCGGGTGAATTGCCAGGCCTCTCATCGTTGGTTGGGGCAAAGAACCGGACTCCAAACAGGACAGCGATAAGCATGACAGCGATGAAAATTCCTGGTCGGAGCGAGCGGGAAGGGGTAAGCCGCTCCAGTGGGGCTTCGAGCCGAAAGGTGTCAGATTCCCACTGTTGCTCGTAACGGTGGATAGCCTCCTGGGGATCAAGATTGAGGTGCGAGGCATAGAGCCTGACGAACCCTCTGGTAAAGACATCGGCAGGCAGGGCATTGCGATCGTCACCCTCGATGGCGGTGAGGTTTTTGATGTCGATCCTGGTTTCGTCGGCGATGGCCGTAAGTTCCAGCCCTTGTCTCAGTCGCGCCTCTTTCAGGTAGCGCCCCAGGGTCTCGGACGGTTCGGCGGCGTGATAGTCCGCAGCGTCTGATGCTGACGTTTTGTTGAACATGACGGTTACAGGTTTTGTTTGATAAAGGCGTTGGTGCGTAGTTCTGTGATCCACTTCTTGAACAGTTGCTCGCCTTCCTGCTTGTAGAGCTGGGTTTCGATGTCTTTTTTGACCTCCATCAGCGGCGGGGCGTTGCTCTGGCCGCTGCTATCCTGGGCCGACTTCAGCTTGAGGATATGGAAGCCTGTGGGTGCTTCGATGATGCCGCTCGTCTCGCCAGGTTTGAGGGCGAGCACCGCTGCCTTCATGTCCTCGGCCAGCTCGTTTTCCTGAAATATCCCAATATCTCCCCCGTCTTCCTTCGAGGGCAGGTCTGATACTGCCCGAGCGATATCACTAAAATTCTCCCCGGCGTCCAATTGTTTCTTGGCGGCTTCAGCAGCGGCTCGCGCCTCCGCCGGGGTCTTCTGTTTGTACTGATCGCCCCAACGGAAACCTATCTGCATGATGTGGTAGCCGGAGGAGGCCCCCCCGGGTTGAGAGGCATAGGTGTCTTTGTAGTATTGATTGATCTTTTCTTCGGTGACCACCACCTTGGAGCGTACCTCATGATTAATCAGCCGGGCCTGTAGCATCTGGCTCTTAAGTTGCTTGCGGTATTGCTCTTCGCTGAGCCCCTTGGCCGCGAGATCTTTGCGCAAGTCATCCTTGGTCGCATGGTTTTCGGCCAGCATGGTCTCAATGGTTTGGCTGATCTCTTCGTCACTGATCTTGATTTCTCGCTTTGCCGCCTGTTGCTCAATCAGCCGCTGGTCTATCAGGTGGGATAAGACTTCGTGTCTGAGCTTTTGCATTTCACCTTGCAGCTGCGCGGCCGGAGCCTGTTTGATCAGGGCTTGAAAATACGGTTCCCCCTCCTCGTTGAGCTCAGTCAGGGTGATGATGTCATCGTTGACCATGGCGACGATGCGGTCGGCGACTTCGGCCTTGGCGGTAGAGGCATGGAAAGACAGAGTAATAGTGAGCAGTGAGGCAAGGACGAGTAGACGCATAATAATGGTCAGGCTTGGGCAATGGTTGATGGGAGCTTTTTCGTAACTGGCAGCAGCCGCCGCGGTTGTGGTCGCAAGATAAGGGGCCTGGCATTAGCCTCGGCCAACAGCCTTTGTACTTACCCCGCAGCATGAGGATGTGCAATATCTTTTTCTCGGTGATGCCAAGGAGATGGCCGTGGTGCATGGATAGAGGCAGGGTGCCGAGAGTGGGGCAAGGGATATGGCGGAGCGGGGGAGATTGTCAGGCCGGGGCACTGCTCAGCCAAGGGCGACGTCCAGGATCATCATCACCACAAAGCCGGTCATGGTGGCCATGGTGACCAAGTCGATATTGGCTTCTCGCCGTTGTGATTCGGGGATCAGTTCTTCGACCACCACAAAGATCATGGCCCCGGCGGCAAAACAGAGGGCATAGGGTAGGACAGCCCGCATCGAAGTAACAAAGAGGGCGCCCAAGACTCCGGCAATTGGTTCGACAAGCCCTGAGGCCTGGCCATAGAGGAAACTCTTCATCCGGCCATAGCCTTCCCGGCGCAGCGGCATGGACACGGCGGCGCCTTCCGGGAAATTTTGCAGACCGATACCGATGGCCAGGGCAATGGCGCCACCGATGGTTGCCGATGGCAGGCCGGCGGCCACGGCACCGAAGGCGACACCTACCGCCAGGCCTTCCGGGATATTGTGCAGGGTGATTGCTAGGACCAGGAGGGTGCTGCGCTGCCAGGAGGTCTTGATCCCCTCGCTGTGGCTCATGGTGAGACCCGGGTGGAGGTGGGGGAGAAAGACATCGATGAGGCGCATGAAGATTCCCCCGGCCATGAAGCCGGTAGAGGCCGTCAGCCAAGGGGTGAGGCCCATTTCTCCAGCCATGGCGATCCCTGGGGCCAGCAGGGACCAGAAGCTCGCGGCGATCATCACTCCAGCGGCAAAGCCGAGGAGGGAGTCCATCACCTTGTCGTTGACCCTGCGGGTGAAAAAAACTAGGGCGGCGCCCAGGGCAGTGACAAACCAGGTGAACAGGGTGGCGCCGAGGGCCTGGAGGGTGGGATCGGACAGATGGAGTTGTTGAAGCGCGTTCAGCATAACTATCGGCTCGTGTCAGGATGATTAGGCAGAGAGGGGGCGGAAACGTCATCGCCCACTACACCACCTTGCGTTGTCAGCTGAAAAAGCGCAAGATTTTTCGTACCGTATCGAAGACCGGCTCCGTCGAGGCTGTGGGGATGGCGACCACCAGCCGGCTGTCCGGGGTGATCCGTGCGGTTTTTTTATTGCGTTCGACGAAGAGCAGCACCCGTTCCGGGGAAAGAGGGGTGCTGTCGGCAAAGGAGAAGACCAGGGCGCTGGGGGCAGCTTCCAGTTTAACGATATGTAGGGCTTTCAATTCCAGCTTCAGGGTGACGATGCCGAAGAGGTTGAGGGCCGAGACGGGCAACTGTCCGTAGCGATCCACGAACTCCGCCATCAGTTCATTGGCCTCGGTCTCGGAGGTAACGCTGGCGATCCGGCGGTAGGCGACGTAGCGTTGGTCCAGATCCGGGATATAGTCCTCCGGGATGAAGGCGGAGAGTTTGAGGTTGATCTCCGGGTCGATCTCCGGGGGCGGCTGGCCGTCCTCGCCAAAGTCGCCCCGGTGCTTCAAGTCCTCCACAGTCTTCTGCAAGAGGTCGAGATAGAGGTCGTAGCCCACCGCGGCGATGGTGCCGCTCTGGGACTCACCCAAGATATTGCCGCCGCCCCGGATTTGCAGGTCGCTCAAGGCCAGTTTGAAGCCGCCGCCCAGCTCATGATAATCCATCAGGGCCCGCAGTCGCTGCTTGGCGTCCTTGGACAGGAGGTCGAGCGAGGGTACCAAGAGGTAGGCGAAGGCCTGTTCTTTGCTCCTCCCTACCCGGCCGCGGAGTTGGTAGATCTCGGCCAGGCCCATGCGGTCGGCGCGGTTAATGATGATGGTGTTGGCGTTGGGGATGTCCAGCCCCGACTCGATGATGGTGGTGCAGATCAGGACGTTGACCTCCTTGCGGACGAAGCTGACCATAATCTCCTCCAGGTTCTTGCCCGGCATTTGGCCGTGGGCCACGGCGATCTTGGCCTCGGGCACCAGCTTCTGGACCCGGAAGGCCAGTTCGTGGATGGAGTGGACCCGGTTATGGACCAGAAAGACCTGGCCGCCCCGCTGCAACTCACGGATAATCGCCTCCTTTATCACCAAGTCGGAGTACTTGGCGATAAAGGTCTTCACCGACTGGCGGTTCACCGGCGGGGTGTTGATCACCGACAGATCCCGGACCCCGAGCAGGGACATCTGCAGGGTGCGGGGGATGGGGGTGGCGGTGAGGGTCAAGACGTCGATCCCGGTCTTTAAGAGCTTCAGGCGCTCCTTGTGGGCGACGCCGAAGCGGTGCTCCTCGTCGATGATCAATAGCCCCAGGCGCTTGAAGACCACATCCTTGGACAGCAGGCGATGGGTGCCGACGATGATGTCGACCCGGCCTTCGTGTAAGTTCTTGAGAATCTGTTTCTGCTCGGCGGTGCTGCGGAAGCGGTTCAAGCACTCTACGGTCACTGGAAAGCCGTTTAGGCGCTCGCGGAAGGTTGCGGCGTGCTGTTCGGCCAGCACCGTGGTCGGGACCAGGATGGCGACCTGCTGGCCATCGGTGACCACCTTGAAGGCGGCGCGGATCGCCACCTCGGTCTTGCCGAAACCGACATCGCCGCAGACCAGGCGGTCCATGCATTGCTCGGAGGTGAGGTCGTCGATGACCTCGGTAATGGCCTTCATCTGGCCCGGCGTTTCGTCGTAGGGGAATGACTCCTCGAGCTCATGATAGAGGGCATCGGGCCGGGTGAAGGCGGTGCCGGTGACTACCTTGCGTTTGGCGTAGAGGGTGAGCAGGTGCTGGGCCACCTTCCACACCGCCTCCTGGACCTTCTGCTTGGTGACGGTCCAGGCCTTGGAGCCTAGGCGGGAGAGGACCGGGGCCTTGTCGGAGAGTCCGTTGTATTTGCTGATGGTGTTGATCCGGTCCACCGGCACATAGAGCTTGTCTCCCTCCTTATAGGTCAGCAGCAGAAAGTCGTTGGCCACCTCGCCGACTTTGATATTGATGATCCCGTCGTAGATGGCCAGGCCGTGGTCGCGGTGGACCACGATGTCCCCGATCTTCAATGCCTCGAAGTTGACGGCTGCCTCGGCGTCGGTCTTGGTCTTGCGCCTCTTGCCCCGCGAGATCCGTTTTTCGCCAAAGAGCTCGATTTCGGAGACGACATGAATTTTTTCGTCGAGCAGATCGAAGCCGGCGGAGAGGGGGAAGGGGTAGAGGGCAATCGTTTTTCCGGCTGGGAGTTGGCTCAGGGCTGGGCCGCTATGGATGGAGGTTGTCAGCTCGTGGGCTGAGAGCATTTGCGCAAGCTGGGCAGCGTGGCGCTCGGAGCGGCAGGCGATGTGAACCTGGCCGCCGTCCTTGAGCCAGTCGCGAAGGTAGACGGTGAAGGGGGCCAGCAGCCCGAATTTTTGGCGTTGCAGCTCAAGGTGTTGCTTGATCAGGGTGTGGTTGCCGCAGGGCAGCGTGATGGCACCGCCATCGGGGGGAGTTACGGCGGGCGGAGAGTTGCCAGCTGCATCAGGAGTGCTGCCCTCTCCTGGGAGGGCTTCTTCGAAGTCGAAGAGTTTGACCAGGCGATAGCGGTCCAGTCGCTGACTAAAGTCCTCCTCGTCCAGGAAGAGGTCCCTAGGCGGGACCACTGCGGATTGGGCGGCCTTGGCCTCGTGATAATTGCTGTCGATCCGTTCCCAGACCAGTTTGACGGTCCTGGCGACTTGATGGGGATCGACAAGGAAGAGCAGGCTGTTGGGGGCCAGGAAGCCCATGGGGTCGCTTAGGGCATCGTAAAATAGGGGGATGAAGAATTCTATACCCGGGAATTTCTGGCCGCTGGCGATCTTATCGAGGATCACCTCCTGCTCGTCGCGGCTCCAGCCGTGGGCCTCGGCAACCTGGCGGACGCGTTCTGCAAGGGCAAGCTGCTCGGCCTTGAGGGCGGGGTAGAGGATGTCGCTGACCGGGATGATTTCCGCCTCGGTGATCTCCTGAATGGAGCGCTGGGAGATGGGGTCAAAGAGGCGCATGGCCTCCACCGTATCGCCAAAGAAATCGAGCCGCACAGGATACTCGAATCCCGGCGGGAAGATGTCCATGATCCCGCCCCGGCGGCTGAACTCTCCGGCGTTCTGCACCAGGCTCATGGATTCGTAGCCGGCCTCGATCAACCGCCGGGACAGGGCATCCTGATCAATCTCCTCGCCGCTGATGACCAGTTCGGCAAGGCCGGTAAGCATGGTGTCCGGCAGCACTTTACGTAGCAGGGCCTCGCAGGATGCCACCATGATGCAAGGACCGGTTCCGGTCTTGATCCGGTAGAGCGTAGCGAGGCGTTGGGCCGTGGTTTGCGGGTCAGGCGAGAGGGGAGAGTAGGGCGGAATCTCATACCCGGGGTAGTGATGGACTGGCGTTGCGGTAAACAGGGCCAAGTCCTGGGCCATCTGAATGGCTTGGGATTCGCTTGGCGTTACCAGCAGCAGAGACGCGCCAAGGCTGGTGCTGGCGTGGGCGGCCATGAGGGCGATGGCGCTTGGTTTGAGGCCGGCCAGCGAGAGTGGGGCGTTGCCCCGTTTGAGTAGCGTTATGGGGTGGTTAAATGTTTTCACAAGGCGATCGTGCCACCTCAAAAGAAAAAGGCCCGTTTTGTCGGGCCTTTTGGATGAAACCGGATATTGCTCTGGGAATATGTTTGGTGCCGAAGGCGAGACTCGAACTCGCACGACCGTGGGTCACCACCCCCTCAAGATGGCGTGTCTACCAATTCCACCACTTCGGCTAAAACGTAATATTATTGTCCCTGCTTCTGTTCAGGAGCACTCCCGGCCGGTGGAGATCCTGCCGGGGCTTCGGTCCCTTGCGCTTGACTGCCAGGGGCATTGGAGTCCGTGGCCTTAGCGCCGGGGAACTGAGCGGACGCGGCAGTCTCAGTGCTAGCCTCTTGTGTCGGCTGGCCAGTGCCCATCGGCACTTCGACGGCCTTGGGCGCTGTGTCCATCTTCTGCTCGACCGGAGCCGTATTGCGCATCGCCTTCATCACCGAGCTCTTTGAGGTGTTGGCCGAATAGAAGGCTAAGGTGACGGAGGTGAACATGAAGATGATCGCGCTGGCGGTGGTGATCTTGTTGAGCAGGGGTAAAGGACCTTCAGTGCCGAATACCGTCTGCCCGGAGCCACCGCCAAAGGAGGCGCCCATGTCAGCTCCCTTGCCGTGCTGGAGGAGCACGATCACGATCAGGAAGAAGCAGACAAGGATATGGACAATTGTTAACAGGGTAAGCATTACACAATCCTGGGGTGATGGATGCTGCTTTTTACACAGCGGCGCGATGGTGTATGATTCGATCGAAAGAGTCGATCAGAAGTGCTGCGCCGCCAACGAGAGCGCCGTCAATGTCCGCCTGGGCCATCAACGCATCGACGTTGTCCGATTTGACCGAGCCACCATACAGTATTCTGATTTCGGTAGCAATAGTTTTCTCGAAGACGTCGGCGAGAATCGTTCGTATAAAGGCATGGGCTTCCTGGGCCTGGCCGGTGGTTGCCGTCTGGCCGGTGCCGATGGCCCACACAGGCTCGTAGGCGATCACCAGACGGTTTGGGGCATCCAGGGTAACACCGGTAAGTCCTTTGCGTAGCTGGTCCTCCAGCACGGCCATGGTTTGGCCGCTCTGGCGTTGATCCAATGTCTCGCCGATGCAGAGCACCGGGATCAGGCCATAGGCCATGACCCCGCGGAGCCTTTGATTGATCATGGCGTCATCTTCATGAAAGAGCTGGCGGCGTTCCGAGTGGCCAAGGATCACCATGGTGCATCCCAACTCTTTGAGCATTAGCGGGGACACCTCGCCGGTAAACGCCCCTTTGTCCGTCCAGCAGGCGTTCTGAGCGCCGAGTTGAACCTTGGTCCCGCGCAGGGCCTCAGCCACGGTGGGCAGTGAGGTGAACGGCGGGGCGATCATTACCTCGCAGTGGGCATCGGTGGCGGCGCGGGCAACGGCTGATGCAAGTTCGTCAGCCTCGGCAAGGGAGAGGTGCATCTTCCAGTTTCCGGCGATCAAGGGGCGGCGTGGCATTAATCTATCTCCTGTGAGGCATGGGGTGAGTGGGTTAACCTAGGGCCGTGACGCCGGGGAGCTCTTTTCCTTCCATCAGCTCAAGGAAGGCCCCGCCGCCGGTGGACATATAGGAGACCTTGTCGCCGGCTTCGGCCTGGTTGATCAGGGCGTTGGTGTCACCGCCGCCGACAATGGACAGGGCTGAGCTTGTGGTGACTGCCTTGACCAGGGCGGTGGAGCCGTGGGAGAATGGCGTCATTTCAAAGGCGCCCATGGGCCCGTTCCAGACGATAGTCTTGGCGTCAGCCAGGGCCTTGGTGAAGGCGGCGGCGCTGGCCGGGCCAATGTCGAGGATCATCCAGCCGGCCGGAATTTCACCTAAGGTCACGGTGCGGGTCTTGGCGTCAGCGGCAAAGGCGTCGGCCACCACGAAATCGGTAGGGAGGAGGATCGATACGTCCTTGTTCTGGGCCAAGGCCAAGAGTTCCCGGGCGGTGTCCAGCAGGTCGTCTTCCACCAGGGAGGCGCCGATGTCGTGGCCCTGGGCCTTGAGGAAGGTATTGGCCATCGCCCCGCCGATGATCATTCCGTTGACCCGGTCCAGCATATTGCGGATGGCCGAGAGTTTGGTGGAGACCTTGGCCCCGCCGAGTATGGCGATCAGGGGCCGGGCCGGATTGGTTACTGCCCGGTGGAAGAAGTCGATCTCCCGGAAGAGCAGGAGGCCGGCGGCCTTGTCGGTGAAATAGTGGGTCACCCCTTCCACCGAGGCGTCCGGCCGGTGGGAGACGGCGAAGGCATCGTTGATATAGCAGTCGCCGAAGGCGGCCAGGGCCTTGGCAAAGGCGGGGTCGTTTTTTTGCTCTTCAGCGTGGAAGCGGAGGTTTTCCAGCAGCATCACCTCTCCCGCCTTCAAGGCATCGGCCATGGCCATAGATTCGGCGCCTACACAGTCGGGGGCCATGAGCACCGGCTTGCCTAGAAGCTCACCTAACCGTTTGGCCGCCGGGGCCAGGGAGTACTTGTCCTGGCGTTGGCCTTTCGGACGGCCGCAATGGGAGCAGAGCACCACCCGCGCCCCCTTGTCGATCAGGAGTCTGATCGTGGGCAGCACGCCTTGGATTCTGGTCTCGTCGGTGATCCGGCCTTCTCCATCCATGGGGACATTGAAGTCTACCCGCATGAGGACTCGTTTGTTGGTGACATCAAGATCGTGTATCTGTTTCATGATGGGCTCCTTAAGTCTAAAAAAGAAAAGAGTTTTCTAGCTAGGATAGCATCGTCTGTAGGCAAGGTATAGTAGTTTTTTCTCTGGCCCACTATCTGGAATCCATTTTTTTGGTACAGTGCCAGGGCGGCGGTGTTGGCGGCCCGCAGTTCCAGGAAACAGGTCGCCACTGCAGCCGCGGCGAGGAAGTGGTCGATTTCGGCCAGGAGCCGTGAGGCGATCCCTTGGCGGCGATAGTCTGGGGCGACGGCAAGTTTGCGGATCTCTGCCTCGTCGAGGATGGTGGTGCCGAAGATGTACCCGAGGATACGGCGGGAGGCAGGGGGGGTGATTACGAAATGCCAGCCATGGGGGGTGGCCAGCTCGGCCTCGAGCTGGCCGTAGGTCCACGGCCCGGAAAGGGTCTGCTCAATGGCCCAGACGCCGGGCAGGTCGGTCTGGGCCATGGAAGTGATGCTGAAGAGGGCAGGCATCGTGTCTGGACGTATCAGTTGGCAATCTCCGTCCGCTCAAAGCCCGCCTGGAAAAATCACACCATCTGGTCGGCGATGGAGACCGTCCGGTCGGCCAGCATATTGGTGTAGCTGCCCAGTTCATTGTCGTACCAGCCGTAAATCACGGTCTGAGTCACCGGGATGTCCAGGACGTCGGGGTGGCCGTTCAGATCTCCGATGCCCAGTTTCTTTAGGTTGACCTTGATGCTGGCGGTGCGGGTGTGATTCTCGGTGCCTTCAATGATGGCGGCGGCAAACGGGGTGCCGATGACGTCGGATGAGACGTTCTGCTCCTCGGTGTAGACCAGGTACGGCGAGCGGGCGGCGTAGTCGCGGTAGATGGAGTTGATCAGGTCGCGTTTGATCGGGTTCTGCAGGTCGTCCTGAAAATTGATGACCAGGATGATCAAGGAGCCCGTGGAGGTCGGGATCCGGACCGATTCCGCGATGAAGCCGATATTGCCCATCTCGGGGATGACCAGCTTAAGGGCCTTGGCCGCGCCGGTGGTGGTCAGGATGATGTTGTTCAAGATGCTGCGGTTTTTGCGCAGGTCAGAGGCCCCGGTCTTGGGTAGACGGTCCAGGACCTGCTGACTGCCGGTGGCGGCATGGACGGTGACCATGGAGGCGGAGAGGAAATTGTCGGCCCCGAAGTGGTCCATCAGCGGTTTTATCATGTAGGACAGGCAGGTCGTGGTGCAGGAGGCGGCGGAGACCAGGCTGTGCCTGGTGGGGATATAGTCATCGGTGTTGATGCCCATGACCGTGGTCACGGCGTCGTCCGGCATGTTCAGGCCCTTGGCCTTGATCTTGAACGGGGCGGAGAGGATGACTTTTTCGGCGCCGGCCTTGAGGTGCCCTCGGAGGGAACCTCTGGCGGTATCGGCGTCGGCGGTGGGGTCGACGAAGGCGCCGGTGGTGTCCACCACCAGGCGGACGCCGTTCTCTTTCCACTTGATCTCGCCTGGGTTACGGGATTCGCGCAGGACGGTGAGGGGCACGCCGTTGACGGTCATGGTGCCGGTGGCTTCGTTTAAGTTCTCGATGACCCGGCCGCCCTTGAAGCCGAAGAGGTAATTGCTGAGCTTGCCGTAGGTGCTGTCGCGTTCGATGGCGGCGGCGAGGTCGTTCAATCCTTGGCCAACTTCGCGGCCGATATTGACGACTATTTCAGAGAAGTGTTTTCTGCCCGCATGGTGCCATACTGACAGTTTGCCGATTCGGCCAAGGCCGTTGATGCCTAATTTCATGCTCAATCTCTCCTGCGGTTGTTATGGTACAGTGGGGAACTGTTCGTTCCGCGGCTTCTTGCCGGATGGACGCCGGAAAACAAGCGGCGGCGGGACGGGGCGCATATGTGCTGTGATTTTCGGCACAGGAATGTCTGGCGCCCCACCCTCTGCGTAAACGTGCCGCTACTATAAAAACGCACTCCGATTTGGGCAACTAGAAAGATGGCGGGTGATGAAAAAAATGTAACACCAGCAGGGAGTAAGAGGCGTCGGGCCTGCTAATCTGGCTGGTGGGCGGTGCCTGATGTTGAGAGCGGTTGGGCGCTGTCCTCTGTCGCGGGGAGATCGAGAGGGGAGCGGGGAAGGCGGTCGATCACCGGGGGCGCTACCGGGCAGGAGGTCAGCGACGGGTCGAGTTCGGTGAATTTCCGGGCAGTGACCATGACCCTGGTCTCGAACGAGCCGACGGCGTTGTTATAGGCCTGGACAGCCTTGTCCAGACCCTTCTGGAGCTCGCTGAAGTGGCTTGTGAGGATGCCAAGGCGGGAGTGGAGGGTCTTTCCCAGTTCGCCGATCAGCTGGGCGTTGCGGGTCAGCTGCTCCTGTCGCCAGCCGTAGGAGACGGCGCGCAGCAGGGCGATCAGGGTGGTGGGGGTGGCCATGATCACCCGCTGGTCGACGCCGTACTCGATCAGCGAGGGGTCCTGCTCCAGGGCGGCGCTGAAGAAGTTCTCGCCAGGCAGGAAGAGTACCACGAATTCTGGGGACTCTCTGAACTGCTCCCAGTAACTCTTGGCCGCCAGTTGGCCGATGTGGGTGCGGACATGGCGGGCGTGCTGGCGGAGCTTGTTAAGGCGTGACTCCTGGTCAGGGCTCTCCTGGGCCTCAAGGTAGGCACTGAGCACGGTTTTTGAATCGACCACGATCTCCTTGTTGCTGGGCAGCCGAATCAAGAGGTCGGGGCGCAGCCTACCGCCGCTCTCGGCCTCCACCGTCATCTGCTCAAAGAAATCGCAGTGCTCTTGCATGCCCGCCAGTTCCACGACCCGACGGAGCTGGATCTCACCCCAGCGGCCACGGACGGTCGGGGTGCGCAGGGCCTGGCTTAGGACGGCGGTCTCGCTCTGCAGGCGCAGTTGGGCCCCGGCCAGTTGTTTGAGCTGCTCGTTCAAGGTGCTGGCAGTCTCGATCCGGTCTTTCTCCACCTGACGGATCTGCTGGTCCACCTTGGCCAGGGTCTCCTGGACAGGCGTAAATAGGGCCTGGATCGATTGGCTGCGTTTGTCCAGTTCGTGCTCGCTCTGGCGTTGCAGGGTGGCGAAGGACTTACTTGCCAGGGTCAGGAAGGCCTGGTTGTTGTTATGCGTGATGTCGGCGGCCAGGGCCTTGAAGGTGTCGGTTAGCTCGGCGCGGGAGCGGCTGACGAGGTCGGCTTGGACGTTGGCGTGGCGGATGAGTTCGCTGAGCCTGGTCTCCAGGGCGGCGATCCGCTCCCGGCTGGCGCTGGCGGCTTCTGCCTGTTGTTCGGCGGCTGATCGAGCGGAACGGAGCTCCAGGACAAGGGCGTCGTGGCGGGTGGTCAGTTCGCTTATGGTGGCGGTCTTGCTGGCCAGGCGTTCTTGGAAGAGGATCTCATTTGCCTGGTTTTTGGCTTGGCTCGCCTTGTGGCGCTCACGGGCGAGCGCATAGGCGATTGCCGAACTGATCAGCGCTCCAGCGGCAAAGCCTATGCCGATATCGATGGTCGTCACGGTGTCGGTCTCGTCTATCGCCGGACCGTGGCCTCGATCTTATCGAGGGGCAGGGAGAAGGCCTCGGCGAGGGTGGTGATCGGGGTGCCCCGCCGTTCCGCGCCGCGGATTTCTGGTGAGTCGGGAAAGGAGGCGATCAGGGGCTCGCCCAGCTGCGCTTCGATAAAGGCCTCGTCGTCAGGCCCCAGGACGCTGTTGCCGACAAAGGAGACCTTGGGGATGCGGACGTCGCGGGCCAGTTTTTGGATCTTTTGAGCGGTGCGGATGCTGGATTTCGAGGGGATCACCACCACCAGGAGATGGTCAACCCCGGCGATGGTGCCCCGGCCCAGATGCTCGACGCCAGCCTCCATGTCGAGGAGCACGGCCTGGTTGCTTTTGAGCAGGAGTTTGGTGAGCAGCCGCTTTAACACGGTGTTTTCGGCGCAGGCGCACCCCTTGTCGCCGGTCTGGATGGCGCCGAGGACCATCAGCTTGATGCCATCTTTCTCCAGCATGAAGCGGGCTGGTAGATCGTCGACTTCAGGGTTGATGTTGTAGAACGGCGAGCCCTCGGTGTAGCCCGAGCGGTCGCGCAGCATCTCCTTCATGTCGGCGATGGCTGTGATTTGTTCCGGGTTGTCGATGCCCAGGGTCTGGGCCATGTGCGGGCTGGGGTCGGCGTCGATAACCAGGACCTCGGAATAACTCTTTTTGAAGTGGTGGGCGAGCAAGGCCATGATCGTGGTCTTGCCGACGCCGCCTTTGCCGCTGATTGCGAGTTTCATGTGCTCCTCTCGTGGTTTTGTGGGGGCTTGGGGTGAAGAGCGGGAGGTAGGGCGGTATTCCCGGGCAGCGATGCCGGGGCCTGTCTTCCTTTCTTACGTGTGTCGATGCCCAGCGATGGAGCCTCAAGGTAATCATTTTGCGGTTCCTTGGTCAATATCTTACGCAAAGTGGCGCGAAAAGAAACCTTGCCGGTAAGTTTTCTCTTGCCTAACCTGGTTAAACTGGATAAGTCCGGTGGTTGGCCTTGAACCCCCGAGGTACTGCCCTGTAGGCGGGACCGCTACCCCAGATAAACAATGATCCCAAGCATTACTCATGATTCGACTCGGCATTGAAGAACTTGTGGCCTCGCCTCTTCCTTTGCTTAAGGGAAAACGCCTGGGCCTGCTCTGTAATCAGGCCTCGGTTGACCGCAATTTCAGGCATAGCCGAGACCTGATTGATCAGGTCTTTCCCGGCCAGCTACAGTGCCTGTTTTCGCCGCAACATGGCTTCTTTGCCGAGAAACAGGACAATATGATCGAATCCGGCCATGACCGCGACGCCAAGGGTCGTCCGGTATTCAGCCTCTACGGTGACACCAGGCGGCCGGATGCAGCGATGCTCGATCACCTAGACGTCCTGATCGTCGATATCGTTGACGTGGGGACCAGGGTCTACACCTTCATGTCTACTCTGGCCTATTGTCTGGAGGAGGCGGCCAAGCTCGGCAAACAGGTGTTGGTCCTCGACCGACCTAATCCCATCGGTGGGGCAGCGATGGAGGGGAATATCCTGGCCGACGAATGCCGTTCCTTTGTCGGCATCGAGCGGCTGCCGATGCGCCACGGCCTGACCTTTGCCGAGCTGGCCCATTTTCTCAATGGGGAATCCCTCCATCCTGCCGAGCTTTCCGTGGTCCCCATGCCGGGTTGGCGGCGGGAGATGCATTTCCCGGCAACCGGGTTGCCCTGGGTGTTTCCGTCTCCCAATATGCCGACCTACGCCTCGGCTTTGGTCTACCCCGGTCAGGTGATCTGGGAGGGGACCAATATCTCGGAGGGGCGGGGCACGACCTTGCCGTTCGAGGTCTTTGGCGCGCCGTTTTTGACTCATAACGATATCCTTGCGCGGCTGCAGACCACGCCTTTGCCCGGTTGCGTACTGCGGCCGGTATGCTTCGAGCCGACGTCCAACAAGTGGGTCGGCGCGGTGTGCCGGGGCTTCCAGATTCATGTCACCGACCCGGCGGCCTTCTTGCCGTACCGCACCACCCTGGCCCTGCTTTCGGCGATCATGACCTGCTACCCGGGGGAGTTTGCCCTTAAGCCACCGCCCTATGAGTATGAGTATCAGCGCTCGCCCCTTGACTTGATCCTGGGAGATGTCATCATCCACCGGCAGTTGGCCGAGGGCAGGCCCGTGCTCGAGTTGGAGGCTGAGTGGCAGCCAGGGCTCGCCGAATTTGTCGAGCGGCGGCGTCCGTACCTGTTGTATTAGCGAGGACAGGCCCTAGTGTTGTCCGTACTTACGTGTGTCTATCGATTCATAGTTGAGGAACCATGGAATTCATTCACTCTTTTTTGCAATTCTTTCTTCACCTTGACTCCTCGTTGCAGGGGGTGATCAATCAATACGGGACGGTGACCTACGGCATCCTCTTCGCCGTGATCTTTGCCGAGACTGGCCTTGTGGTCACGCCCTTCCTGCCCGGCGACTCCCTGCTCTTTGCCGCCGGGGCGCTGGCCTCGAGCACCGGTCTCGACCCCTGGTTGCTGTTCCTCCTCCTCGGTGTCGCCGCCGTGCTGGGTGATGCCGTTAACTACGCGGTGGGACACGCTATCGGTACCCGTGCCTTGACCGGCCAACTGCCGTTCATCAAGAAGGAATACCTGGACAAAACCCACGCCTTTTATGAGAAGTACGGCAACAAGACCATCGTCATCGCCCGTTTCGTGCCCATCGTTCGCACCTTCGCTCCCTTTGTCGCCGGGGTGGGCCGGATGACCTACCGCCATTTTGCCACCTACAATGTGGTTGGCGCCATCCTGTGGGTCGGGCTCCTGGTCAGCGCTGGGTACTTTTTTGGCGAGATCCCCTTTGTCAAAAAGAACTTTGAAGTTGTGATCATCGCCATTATTATTCTTTCCATCCTGCCTGCCGTGTATGAGTGGTGGAAGGCCCGATCCGCGGCAGGAGAGAGGAGCGCGGCGTAGGGTGGGCATGGCGTCCTCATGCCCACGCGGTGTGGTCGTACTCCGGTCCCAACGCGGTCGCAACGATGAAACCGTTGCCGACCCTGCGATGCTGAACGCACGAATTTAATCGGCGATAGCCTTGTCCCTAGTTCGCAAACGCCACACATCCATTGCTTCACCATAACTTTTCTAATTGAGGATTCGAAATGGCACTTATCCAACCTGTGATCCTGGCCGGCGGCACCGGCTCCCGGCTCTGGCCCCTGTCCAGGGAGTTATATCCCAAGCAGTTGCTCAATCTGGTTGGCGAGCACTCCTTGCTTCAGGCGACGTTTTCCAGGGTGATGGCCTTGCCCGGCGTGTCCGCCCCCATCCTGGTCATCGGTGAAGAGCACCGCTTCATCGCCAAGGCCCAGATCGATGCCTTGGGCGGTCAGCAGGAGATTCCAATCATCCTGGAGCCCATGGGCCGCAACACGGCCCCGGCTATCTGCGCGGCGGCCTGCTACAGCCAGGCCATCCACCAGCAGCCGGTGGTGCTTCTTGTCCTGCCTGCCGATCATCTGATTAGTGAGACCGACTCCTTTGCCCGCGCCGTGGCCGATGCCGTCTCCCTGGCCGAGACGGGGCAGTTGGTGACTTTTGGCGTACAGCCGACCTGTCCGGAAACCGGCTACGGTTATATCCGCAAGGGCTCAGGCGATGCCGTCCGTTCTTTTGTTGAAAAACCGGATCTGGAGACGGCCAAGGGGTACCTGGCCTCAGGAGATTATTATTGGAATTCCGGGATGTTCGCCTTCAGGAATGACACGCTGCTCAAAGAGATGGACGAGCATTGCCCGGCAATCAGTGCTGCCATGGCGGAGGCGGTGGCCAAGGGCGGGGCGGATGCCCCCTTCTTCCGGCTGGACCCTACGAGCATGGCCTCGTCACCCTCGGACTCCATCGATTACGCCCTGTTGGAAAAATCTCAGCATGTGGCTGTCGTCCCGGCTGACCTCGGCTGGAGCGATATCGGCTCCTGGCAGGCGCTGTGGGAGGTCTCGGACAAGGACGAGAACGGCAATGTGGCAAGCGGCGATGTGATCCTCGAGGCTGTGGAAAATTCCCTGATCCGTGCCGGGCATAGCCTGGTGGCGGCGGTGGGGCTCAAGGATACCATCGTCATCGAGACCGCCGATGCGGTACTGGTTGCCCCCATGAGCCGCGCCCAGGACGTCAAGAAGGTGGTTGACCGTCTGAAGAAGGACAAACGTGATCACTACAAGGTCCATCAGACAGTGTTCCGCCCCTGGGGCAGCTACACCATCCTTGAGGAGCAGGAGAATTTCAAGATCAAGCGCATCACCGTGCTGCCCAAGGTCAAACTCTCCCTACAGATGCACCATCATCGTTCCGAGCATTGGGTGGTGGTCAAGGGCACCGCCCGAGTCACCTGCGGGGAGCGTGTTTTTCTGGTCATGGAGAATCAGTCCACCTATATCCCCTGCGGCGAGACTCATCGTTTGGAGAACCCCGGCGTCATTCCCCTGGAGTTGATCGAGGTCCAAAACGGCAGTTATCTGGGCGAAGACGACATCGTCCGCTTTGACGATGACTTTGGCCGCCAGGGCTGAGGCGCGGCATGAGTTTTTTGACCCCGGTTTCCGAGCTGTTCAAGAAGGTGTGGCATAAGGAGGCGACCGCACCGGCACTGGCTGTGGTTGAGGAGCATCGTCACGACCGCGAGCAGTTCCAGACGGTGCTGGAGTCGTTCAAGGCCTCGAGGATCCCCGAGCGGCTGGCGATCCTCGACACCTTTTTAGAGACCGAGCTCCATGTCAGCCTGTCCGAGCTCTTTGAGATGGTGCGGCGTAAGCGGCCCGAGCTCGACGACCGGGCCTTTCTCCAGGAAACCATGGCCATGTTCTGCCAGTATGGGTTCGCCCAGCGGCTGGATTTTGACAACCAGGAGTCACGCTACGAGCACCTGCACCTGGGCATGCACCACGATCACCTGATCTGCACCAAGTGCGGGGTGATCCAGGAGTTTAAGGACGATATCCTGGAGGCCTTGCAGTTGAAGATCGCCGGCTCCTTTAACTTTCATGTCCTTCAACACAAGACCGAGATCTACGGGCTCTGCAATCGCTGCCTGGCCAGCCGCGAGCCGACCCTGCCCCTGCATTTGGCCGCCAATGGCGAGCGGGTCCGCATCGTCAAGGTGGTTGGCAGCCGGGAGATGGTTGGCCGGTTGAGCGATATGGGCCTGGTGGCCGGGGCTTGCCTCGATGTGGTCAGCAATCATCCCTCCGGACCCTTTGTGGTCATCGTCAATGAGACTAGGCTGGCCTTGGGGACCGGCATCCCCCAGCAGATCATGGTTACTCATATCTGTCGGCATGAGGGCACGACATGAAGGTGGTGATTGCCAAAAAGGCCGGGTTCTGCATGGGGGTCCGCCGGGCGGTGGATCTGACCCTCGATCTCGTCAACAACAACGAGCCGAATATCAGCACCTTCGGGCCGTTGATTCACAATCCCCAGGTGCTGGAAGTCTTGCAGGATAAGGGGGTAGGGATCTTGAAGCAGGTCCCCCAGGCCGCCTCCGGCACCGTGATCATCCGCGCCCACGGCGTGCCCCCGGCCCAGAAGGAGCACTTGAAGAAGTCGGGCCTCACAGTGAAGGATGCCACCTGTCCCCGGGTGCTCAAGGTGCAGGCCATCATCAGCAAGCACCGCAAGTTGGGCAAGACCACTGTGATCATCGGCGATCGCAATCACGCCGAGGTGGATGGCCTGATGGGCTACGCCGGGCCGGATTGCCATGTCGTCTCCAACGAGGACGAGGCCCAGACCCTTACCTTGACCCGGCCGTACATCATCGTCTGCCAGACCACCCAGGACGAACGGGCCTTTGACCGGATCACCGCCATCATCACGGGCCGAAACCCTGGCGGCGAGGTGTTCAACACCATCTGCGACTCCACCCACAAACGTCAGGAGGAGGTGCGCAACCTCTGCTACCAGGTGGAGGCCATCGTGGTGGTGGGCGGCAAGACCAGCGCCAACACCAAACGTCTGGCCGAGATTGCCGAGGGGTTGGGCCGCCGGGTCTTTCTCATCGAGTCGGAAGACGAGTTCGATATGGCGGCCTTGCGGCAGTTCGACTGCGTAGGCGTCACCGCCGGGGCCTCGACCCCCACCTGGATGATCAACCGGGTGGTGCGGGCCTTGGAGGCCATCCCCGGGCGCAGCGACAACGCCTTTGTCCATGGGTTGTTCCGGGTCGTCCGCTTGCTTATGGTATCCAATTTCTACGTCGCCTTCGGCGGCGGGGCTCTGGCCATGGCCTGCAGCGTGCTGCAGGGGATTGCCCCCCGCTTGGAGCACGGGGTGGTCGCCTTTTGCTACCTCTTTGCCATGCACAACATCAATCGTCTGACCGACCAGGAGTCCAAGATCTTCGACGACCCGGTCTACCTGCGTTTTAACCGCAAATACCGCAAGACCATGATGGCCCTGGCTACGGTATTTTTATTTGCCGGAATGGGAATCACCCTGGGGCGCGGCTGGCCATCCTTCTTGCTGCTGGCGGTGATGAGTGTGTTCGGAGTGCTTTACCGGATCCATTTCATCCCCCGGTTTCTGGCTGCCCGGATTAAAGTCTCCCGGCTCAAGGAGATCCCGGCCTCCAAGACCTTTTTTGTCGCCCTGGCCTGGGCCATGGTGGTGGTGCTGCTCCCTGCTGTGGACGAAGGCCCGGTCCTCGCCGCCACGACGTACGCCCTCATGCTCTTTGTTCTACTCCTGGTCTTTGTCCGCAATGCGCTCTTTGATGTCTTCCAGGTACAGGGAGACCGGATTGTTGGCAAAGAAACGCTGCCGGTGCTGATCGGCGCGGAGAAGACGATACGAGTCCTCCATGGCATGATGGGGGTTCTCTTGGCGGGGCTGGCCCTGTACGCAATACTTGGCCTGATCGCCACGCCCCTTGGCTACTCTCTGCTGCCGGGCATCTGTTACCTGGCGGGCTTTACTTACCTTTACAGCAAAGGATATTGGGTGCCAGGGGTGAAGCTTGAGTTTGCCCTGGAGACAACTTTTGTGATCATCGCTGTTTCGGTCTGGGTCGGAAACACCTTGCTTCGTTCTCTGTGAGAGTAGGTCACTTTAGGTCGGAGCTGGCGCTTATCATTACGGATTTTGGTTTGTACTATTGTTCCCTGGAATTTTGCGGAGATTGACACGGCATGCTCGGTTGGTTCAAAAAAAAGCTTGGTAAAGGTAAGGAGGCGGAGGCGGTTTCCTCTTTGGCGCAGGAGTCTGTGTCAGAAGGGACTCCGCAGATTGACGGGGGCGAGCCCTCGAGCAGCGTGGTCCCTGCCTCGGCCTTTGATTCGGTTGCGGCGGCTCCGCCCGCAGAGGCCGGGGAGAACAGAGAGGGCCTCTTCCAGCGGCTGAAGAGCGGCCTGGCCAAGACCCGGGAGGCGCTGTTTACTCGGGTCGACGCCATCTTCCTGGGCAAGAAGGTTATTGACGCCCAGCTCCTCGATGAGCTGGAGGAGGTGCTGATTACCTCCGATCTCGGCATCCGTACAGTGCAGGAGCTTTTGGAGGATGCCAGAAAGCAGGTGAGCCGCCAGGAGCTTGCCGATCCCGAGGCCCTGCGGCGTTTTCTGAAGACGAAGCTGCTTTCCTTTCTGCAGCAGGTCGAGGGTGCCGCCGAGATGGTGGTGCCGGAGTCTGGCCCCTTCGTTATCCTGGTTCTCGGAGTCAACGGGGTAGGTAAGACCACCACCATCGGCAAGTTGGCCTATAAGTTCAAGCAGGCCGGGAACAAGGTGCTGCTTGTGGCTGCTGACACCTTCCGGGCCGCGGCCATCGATCAGATTAAGGTCTGGGGCGGGCGTATCGGCGTTGAGGTCTGCGCCCAGCAGCCCGGGGCCGATCCTTCTTCAGTGGCCTTTGATGCCCTGGAGTATGCCCGGAACCGTGATTTTGACGTGATTATTATCGATACCGCCGGCCGTCTCCACACCAAGGTCAACCTGATGGAGGAGTTGCGTAAGATCAGGCGGGTGATCACCAAGAAGTGTCCCGGCGCCCCCCATGAGGTGATGCTGGTCTTGGACGCCACCACCGGCCAGAACGCCGTGGCCCAGGCCCGGCAGTTTCATGAGGTGGCGGAACTCACCGGCTTGACCCTAACCAAGCTCGACGGTACGGCCAAGGGCGGCATTGTGGTCAATATCAGCCGGGAGTTTAATCTGCCCATCCGCTTCATCGGGGTGGGGGAGAAGATGGAAGACCTGCGGGATTTTGATCCGGCGGAATTTGTCGAGGCCTTGTTCGCATCGTGAGTCAAGCTCAATATCAGTATCGCTATCGCAGCCAGCCTGGTTGCGGAGGTTGCCTCTTGTGGCTGGTGATCTTTGTCCTCCTGAGCGGCGGGGCGCCGTTCTTGGCCCAGGTGCTAGGCTTTTTGTTGATCAGCGGGCTCGGGGTCTTCCTCATCGCCGGGGCGGCCCTGTGGTATTTCTTCTACCATCACCTGCCGGGCCGGATCAGCGCCTATGAGCGGACCCAGACCGCCAGCCATAACGAGTTTGTGTTTCTGCTGGTCAATATCCTGGTTCATATCGCCACGATCGATGGCAAGGTAACCAGGGAGGAGCTGGCCACCATCGAGAATTTCTTCCGCCTTCATCTGCGCTATGGCGCTGATCAGCTCCTCTGGGTCAAGGAGTTGATCAAGGAGGCCCAGGCCACTCCCACCGACCTCAATCAGCTCTTGACCCGCTTCAAGGCCCAGTTTGCTTACGAGCCGCGGCTCATCCTCCTGGAGCTGATATTTCAGGTCATCTACTCCGGGGCCAAGGCCATCGATCCCGAGGTCGAGGTGGCTCGGCGGATTGCCCTGTTCTTGGAGATTACCGCCCATGACATGCAGACCATCCATGGTCGTTATACCCAACGCTTCCGGCAGCAGGCCTCCGAGGAAGATCGAAATTATGAGACCCTTGGCGTGGTCAAGGGGGCAGGCTTTGACGAGATCAAGAAGGCCTACCGGACCCTTTCCATGCAGTACCATCCCGACAAGGTCGGGCACTTGGGCGAGGAGTTCAAGCGGGTGGCCGAGGAGAAGATGAAGGAGATCAACGCCGCTTACCAATTCTTCAAGGACCGGCAGGGGTGATCTGGTCGCTGTGCCGGCGAATAGACGCGAGCGCCTGGTGAGCTCTGCAAAGCGGCACATCATCACCGTTGACAAGGTCGTGGTCGGCGGGCAGGGGCTGGCCAGGCTTGCCGACGGCATGGTGGTGATGGTCCCGTTCGTCTTGCCGGGAGAAACAGTGGAGGTTGCCCTCGGCCGCCAACACAAAGGCTATGCCTCGGCCACTCTGCTGGAGGTGATCGATCCCTCGCCGGCACGGATAGAGCCCCTGTGTCCGCATTTTGGCGGCTGTGGCGGTTGTGACCTCCAGCATGCCGATTATCAGGGCCAGCTGGCCATCAAGTCCGCTATCCTTGATGAACTTGCGGCGCGGGCCGGGATTGGTGCTGACGGGGCGCTACTCGCGCCGGTGCTGCCTAGTCCTGATGCCTTTCACTACCGGCAGCGGATTCGCCTGCAGATCGACACTGACGGCAGGCTGGGCTTTTTTGCCCGCCGTTCCCATGCGGTGATTGAAGTCGAGGCCTGCCCGTTGGCGGTGAGGCCCTTGAATCAGGCCTTGGCCGAGGCTCGCCGCTTGCCGGGCTTTCATCACCTGGTGACTCAGGCCAGCGCCATGGAACTGCTGCTCAACCCTGCCAGCTCCCGGGTGGTGGTGATGCTACAGTTGCGGCGAAAGCCGAGGCCTGCCGACCAGCAGGCTGCCTTGGCTCTCGCCGCTGGTTCGGAGGTGATCCAGTCGGTATGGCTGACGGGTGACGGCTTTGCCGCCAGTGGCCCCTATTGCGGGGACGCCGCCTGCGAACATCGGGACTGTGGCCGTATTGCCTTTGCTGCCCCCGATTGCCGGGGTGGGAGCCTGACAATGGGGTTTGAGGCCGGAGGGTTTTGTCAGGTCAATCTGGCTCAGAACGAGCGGCTGCTCGAGCAAGTTCACGCCTTGGCCCAGGTGGGCGTCGAGGATTCGGTGCTTGACCTCTTTTGCGGGATGGGCAATTTTTCTCTGCCCCTGGCGACTGAAAGCCGCCGGGTGTTTGGCTCCGATCTCCAGCGTTCGTCCATTCGCGCCGCCCAGGCCAATGCCGCGGCCAATCAGCTGGCCAACTGCCTATTCCTGCGCGCTGATGCCCAGACGGCGGCCCGGCAATTGATCGCGGCGGACGAGTGGTTTGAGGTGGTGCTGCTGGATCCACCCCGGCAGGGTTGCCGGGAGGTCCTGCCCCTGCTCCCGAAGCTTGGCTCCGCCAAGGTCTTGTACATCTCCTGTGACCCTGCGACCCTGGTCCGTGATATCAGCGACTTGCAGGGGCTGGGCTATTCTCTGCGTCATCTGCGGGGGGTCGATATGTTTCCTCAGACCTGTCATCTGGAGGCCATTGCCCTGTTGGTCAGGGAGTGATTGGCAGATTGAAGCCGGCTATTTTTGCAGGAGCCGGTTTTTCTTTGCCGGTATTTGTGGTACGTAATGTTCAGGACTCAGGCGCGAAGAGTCGGGAATCGGCGGCAAAGAGGCCGGCCAGACGGAACTTGGGGGGGAAGTTGCATCCGCAGGCCTGCCGATCCCGGGAGCCAGGCATTTTTAACGGGGCTCATTTGAAATTCTGAAATCTGGCTCCTGAATTCTGTATTCTGGATGTTTTTTGTGGTACAAGAATGCTGTTTGCCCGTGTTTTTGGGCACGTGTGCGAGTTGTTTCTACGTTCGAGGAGAATTGCTGATGCAACAAGATATCATGCTGTACCTCGGGGCCATTGTCCTCGGAGCCTTGCACGCCTTTGAGCCGGGCCATGGCAAGACCCTGATTGCGGCCTATATGATCGGCACCCGGGGCCGGGCCTTGGACGGGGTGCTGCTCGGGATGATCGTGACCTTTACCCATACCTTTAGTGTCATTCTGCTGGGCGTCATCGCTAAGATGCTGTCCCATACCTACACCGAGACGCAACTGCATGCCTGGCTTGGCCTGGGCTCATCAATTCTTATTCTGATCGTGGGTCTTTGGATGCTGCGGCAGAGGCTGGGTGCTCACGGCGGGGGGCATTTTCATTTTTTCGGCCGTGGTCACGGCCACGGGCATAGTCATGGCCATAGCCATGCCGAGCCCTCTGGGCATGGCGGCAATCATGGGCATCATTCCCATCACGATCATGGACATGGACACTCCCATGGCCATCACCGTCCTGCGGAAACTGGGCTTGGCCAGGTTGCTGGTGCTAAGCAGCCCTACGATAAGTGGAATCTGTTGATTTTGGGGGTCTCTGGCGGCCTGGTGCCATGTCCGGCCGCCATTGCCACCCTGCTGGCCGCCATTGCCGCCGGGCGTATTGCCCAGGGTTTGACCATGGCGATCTTTTTTTCGGTGGGCTTGGGGGCGGTGATGATGACCATCGGGGTGGTGTTGTCCCATGCCGGGCGATTGACAGAGCACATCGGCGCCAATCAGGAGTTCGGCCGGAGGATGGGGGTTGTGAGCGCCGTGGTCATTACCATATTGGGGGCGGTGACCCTGTATCATTCCATTCAGGGGCTCGCCGGTTTGTGAGATGAGGGCGGAGCGATGACGACAGTGACTCGCGGTGGCGGGGAGAATACCGTGACGGGCCTTGGCCCGGGCCTGGTGATGGGATGTATGCTGGTGGCGCTACTGGTTGTCCTCTGCCGCCCTGGCAGTGGGTATTGCCATGTGACTGATGCCAATATGCCTGATGCGGTGGCGGAGGCAGAGTATCAGATTCTGCTCGAATTCCAGCCAGAAAAGACCGATGTCCGGAATAAGCTGGCCATGGTCCTAGTACGTAAAAAGAAGTTCAAAGAGGCGGAAGGCGAGTTCCGGACGGTGCTGGCGGCAGACCCGGCTAACTTTAATGCCATGGACGGCTTGGGCTTGGTCATGAGCCAAACCGGCAGGGAGCAAGAGGCGGTTGAGCAGTTCCGGAAAGCCATTGCCATCAACCCTCAAGACGTCATGGTGCACTATCATCTCGGCTTAGCCTATGGGGCCCTTGGCGACGCCTCTGCCGCGCAACAGGCCTACCGCCAGGCACTCACCTTGGCCGAGCAGTCTCCGGCCTCGTCACCATCGGCGGCGGACCTTCAGCTCATTCGTAAGGCCATCGACACCAGCGCCCCCGCCCAATCTGCCACTCCAACCCAGAAGCAGTAAACGCTCAGCCTCCCCCCTTGCTGGTGGTCATCATCAGCTTGCCGTGCTTGACCCCTTTGGTGCCAATCAATTCATCCGCCAGCCTCTTGATGTCGCATGCGACTCCTTTTGCAATCACCACTTCCAGGCAGCGGTGGTGGTCGAGATGGACGTGTAGAGCGGAGATGATCTCCTTGTGATGGGTGTGCTGGTGGTCGGTGAGCTTGTCGGCGAGGTCTCTGGTGTGGTGGTCGTAGACCATGGAGATGGTGCCGATGGCTTCTTCTTTTTCATTGCTTAAATCTTGTTCGACCAAGGCGTTGCGAATCAGGTCTCTGATCGCTTCGGAGCGATTGGCATACCTCTTTTCGGCGATCAGGTCGTCGAAGCGGAGCAACAGGTCGTCGGGGATCGAGATGCCAAAACGAACGATTTCGGCCATGGTGTGGGGTGTCCTCTTGGGGGTCGGTGTGGAAGCGCTGATGCTGTGGCGGCCCAAGCGATCTTGGGCCCCAGGGTGTCGGCTATGTACCAAATCCCTGCGCAAACAACAAGCTAAAGAGTGTGGCGGCTCGGGGGTAGCGGCGTTTAGCGATTGCTGTCGTAGAGGGCGGCGAGCCGTTCAGATTTTTTTTCAGCGACAGGCGAAAGGGGTAATTTATAGAGTTTGACGTATTCGCCGGCCAAGCGGTGGGTGTTGAAAATCGGCCCATTCAAGGCGATGTTGTGGATGCACTTGTCAAGAAATTGAGGCCGCAGGCTTTCGTCGTAGAAGGTCTTTAGGATTTTGGGAAAGAGCTTGTAGAACGAGGTGGAATCTTCCTCGTAGAGAAGGCAGGCGGCATCTTCGCTGAGGCAGGCCTCGGTCACCGTGGTTTCGACACCGAATTTCCAGCCGGTCTTGCCACTGTGGTACCCCTCAACCCACCAGCCGTCCATGGTGCTGATGTTGGGCACACCGTTGATCGCAGCCTTCATGCCGCTGGTGCCGCTGGCCTCGAGCGGTCGTTTGGGGGTGTTGAGCCAGGAGTGGACGCCGGCCACCATCAGTTTGGCGATGGCCATATCGTAGCCCGGGATGAAGATTAGTTTGACTAGGCCGCGGCTTTTTTCGTAGAGCTCTTGCTGGCGGTCAAGGAGGAGCTTGATGATGCTCTTGCCTGGCTCGTCCGAAGGGTGGGCCTTGCCAGCAAAGATGAAGTTGACCGGCCAGTTGTTTTCGACCACAATCTTGGCCAAGGTGTTGATGTTGTCGAACACTAGGTCGGCCCGTTTGTAGGTGGAGAAGCGGCGGGCAAAACCGATGGTAAAGGTGTGTGGATCAAGGGTTCTCTCCTTTTCATCCAGATGGGAGATAAAGTTGGGCGGGTCGATCCAGGTCTCATGCATCTGGTTGCGGTGCTGGATGAGCATCTGATTGATGTAGGCCGTCAGTCTCGTGGTGTCGGCAAGCCAGGCCTGTTCGGGATAGGTCCGGAACTTGTTATTCTCCAGGAGGTGGGCGGCGTTAGCGAAGACGCCAGGGTCCTGGCGCCACAGGTGAAACTCCTTGAAGCTGTCGTATAGTTCGGCTTTGGCCTTGCTGATCCAGGTGAGGTGGTGCACCCCGTTGGTTATCGCCTTGATTTTTTTGGCGTATTTCGGGAATTGCTTCTGGGTGACTTGGCGATGGATCCGGCTGACGCTGTTGCTCGCCCGGTTTATCTTCATGGCCAGGTTGGTGAAATTGAAGAGGTCGGGGTTGTCCTCGTCCTGGGCCAGAAGCCCGAGGATGCGTTGGCAGAAGGAGTGGCCCAGTTCTGCGTACAGATCCTTGCTGAACCGGTCGTGCCCGGCCTTGACCGGGGTGTGGATGGTGTAGACCATCCGCTGGGCCGCCTTGTCCGCGGCACGGATGATGTCTTGGTCTTCAGCCAGGATCGGGTAGTCGGGGCCAAATTGCTGGCGAAGGTATTCTGCGATCATATGCAGGACCACTACCACGCCGTGCTGTTCGTTGAGATGGATCGTCTTGGATGTGATCCCCAAGGCCTGCATGACCGGGATTACCCCGGCGCCCAGGAGGCGGCGTTGGATGATCTTGGACCGTTCGCTCCGGCTGTCGTAGAGGTGCTCAGCGGCCTTGCAGATCCAGGCGGGGGATGGCGAGATGCTGTAGTCGAGCAGGATCTCCGGGACAAAGAAATCAAGCGTGCTGTTGATCTCCATCTTCATCCAGAGATTGGCATAGGCGTTAATTTTCTTGTCGCCACGCTCGTAAAAGGGGATTTCGATCTGTAGCGGTATGTCCGGGTTGGCGGGGTCTTTGAGCAGGTAGAGATTCGAGGTCTCCTCCGGTCGCCACTGAGTAGAGTAGGCAATCTGACCGGCGCGGGAATCAATCAGTTGGGAGAAGTATCCTTTGCGGTACAGCAGCGAGATCGCTACGGCCGGGATGGCGCAGTCGGCATAGCTCTTCAGGGTGTCGCCGGCCAGGACGCCGAGGCCGCCGCTGTAGTTCGGTATCTTTCCTGGATCATGAAGGAATTTGTTGGTGAAGTACTTGAGGCGGGAGTCTTCGCTGCTGAAAGGAAGGCGCTCGATCTGGTCTTTGACTGGGTTCAAGACATCGTTGTCTGCGCCGATCTCCATGCTGACATATGTGATTGAGTTGCCTCC
>Ga0233425_10002550_pt1 | contig 35398 bp, 30 predicted proteins | sample Watercolumn_Towu_2_FD_181712 | JGI IMG/M metagenome (GOLD analysis project Ga0233425, IMG submission 181712) | Freshwater microbial communities from Lake Towuti, South Sulawesi, Indonesia - Watercolumn_Towuti2014_140_MG | ecosystem: Environmental > Aquatic > Freshwater > Lake | place...
GTTGAAGCATTTTTCCTATGTATTTTCTTTCTTCAAAGCTAAAATGTTGCATGGCTACCTTGGGTTAGATGTTAGTGTTGCTACCAACATTGTATCCAAGGTGGTCGGATTTATTTTAGAACTTAGCATGCCAATGACATCATTCACCGCCGTATTTATTGAGCCATTCAGCTTCAAAAAATCCAAATCTCACAATTCTCTTGTTTTTTTGTAGAGATTTCGGTACTCTATGTATAGATATGTATAGATAAGATAAAAAAATATATAGATAATATGGAAAATAACACGTTACTTTCAATCGGCAAAACGGCAAAGTTGTTGGGGGTGTCTATTCAAACACTGAGACGCTGGGATAATCAGGGAATCTTGAAATCCTTTCGGGCAACTCCAGGAGGCAATAGATTTTACAAAGATGAAGAGGTAAAAATTTTTTTAAATGATCTTTTCTCAATAGGTTGGAAATGGGCATCCCAAGCTACTCCATCCGAACCTGCAAAGAAATTTTATTGCCAGACCAAAGATGTTTTTGCGCCCGGGAAACTTTCGAAATTGGAAAATGATTTAAAAAAAATTGATAATCTCGATATTCATCACTCTCTATTAACCTTAATGGTTGGCGAAATTGGAGACAACTCATATGCACATAATTTGGGTAATTGGCCGGATATTCCAGGAATTTTTTTCGCGTACGATATAAACAAAAAAATAATAGTGCTTGCCGATAGAGGGCGCGGGATACTGGAAACATTGAAATCAGTGAAACCGGAACTCCAATCTCACAGTGATGCCCTTACGATAGCTTTCACCGAAGTTATATCCGGAAGATTTCCGGAACGACGAGGAAACGGGCTGAAGTCGGTATTTCAAAATATTTTATCGAGCAATGTTCGACTTATGTTTAGAACTGGTAATGCCGAATTGAAGCTCACAAAAGAAAGTGATCCAAAAAATCTGAATATTATCGAATGTGAAACTTTTCACGGCTGTTTTGCAGTATTACAATTCTAACGATAAAAACGTATGCACATTGAATTAAAAAAATTTGGCGATATCTTGACATCAAGAGAAGCCGGAAGAGAGGCGTTATTGGCATATACCCCGACACTCAATACCATTGATAAAAACGAAGAAATCATTGTAGATTTTCGCGACGTATCAGTTCTCACTCCATCATGGGCAGACGAATTTTTAAGGCCAATCCTGTTGCTGAAAAAGTATGCTCAAAAAGTCTCGCTCATCAACGATAGCAACCCATCGGTGCAGTCCGCTTTGAGATTTGCAAACCCAAAACTTGACTTAAATAAAATCACGGTATTTCAAGACGTGCTTGTATTTGGTGAAATCATGGATGATGCAATCTACGACGCTAATAGACCACGATTGATGTTAACTTTTCCATATAGTGACGAAGAGGCTCTGCTTATATTGAAAAATAATAATGTTAAAAAAACATACCTTCATCCGGTCGATGCTCTACGAGGCTCTTCTCGCCTAAAGACTGTTGCCGAAATGCTCAACCGGGCCGGGATTGAAGCTTTAACTGACAAATAGTCATTACCTCCCAATCACCGCCCACCCGACATCATATGTATTTCCAGCATTCCACAGGACAAATCCCTGACTTCCAGCCCCAAAGGCGCCGCGTATTTGCTCGGAAATATAGGAACTATTGTACGGAATCGTAACGCGATACATGAAAGACTGGAGCCATGGTCGAATCGCGGCGCCTGTCCCGGCAGCATAATCCACAAAGTACTGCGCCGTTCTCCACGTAAAATAGTAGGGCTCATCAGCAGGATTCGCATGTCCACCGAATCCGGGTCCGAAGTGCGACGGGTATCCCATCGGGTAAATGACATCGAGATATGGCGCGATGCACTCAATCCTCTGCCCCGTAGTGCGATAATTCGGCGCCGGCTGCCAACCTACAATGCCGAAAATATCCGCACCCAGAGGTACTCCCAGGGGAATAAGCTGCGTCCGCGCCTCTTTAAGAAAATCCCGAATCACCTCCCACTTCTGCTTCTTGCTCGCATCAAACATAAATCTCGCCGCCCCCAAATTTCCCTCCGTGGGAAATCTCACATAATCAAACTGCACCTCATCGACACCCATGGCGGAAGCCTCCTTCGCCATATCAATCACGTACTGCACCGTCTGCGGATTCGAGGGATCGAGCCAAACAGAACCGCGATTATCCCGCCACACTCCACCATTGACATTCCGAATGGCAAGATCGGGCCGGGCACGCGAAACCACGCGCTCTTTGAAAGCAACAATCCTCGCCACCACATAAATTCCCTTCCCCTTCCACTCTGCGATATTCGCACGGATATCACGTAAAATCGGTTTGTGATCAGGTTTTCCATAGTTCAGAGCACCGTCACCCTCATTGATATCAACCACAACGGTATTTCCACCCGATGCGAGAAGCTTATCAACCAGACGTTTTCCGGCATCACTCGTCGCGGTTGAACCCGTAAAATAAATGCCTCGAACCACCTCGGGACGCGACATCGTTCTCACGAAATGGAGAAATGTTTTTGGCAGAGAAACGATACCGCTCCAATCAAAAAACCCAACCTTCCTCTCACCAAGTACACCGGTCTTTTTATACTCGATATAGGCTGCGGCATCCGGATCGGCACAATCTTCATAGGGATAACGTTCTTTTTTCATCTCAAGAGAAATCTGAAGCGTCCGATCATCCTCGACGGAAGCGCGGACAGACGACGTTTTTTTTATCAAACTACCGTTTACCACCACCTGTACGCCCTTCCGTACATTCGTTTTCTTCAAACCGGTTTCACTCAAAATCGTAATGATATCGGGATTTCCATCGCTCACAAAAGGGGTAAAGGGCAGCACCGCCGCCGATCCCGAAGTAGCCCTCGGCTCACGCTTAAACCACCGCTTCCACTCGCTATCAATGGCCTGAATGCGAGGAACAAAATACGGATCGTAATTCACGGAATATGGCACACTGGCCGGATCCGCTCCGACAAGCAGACCCAATTTCACATATTTCTTCATCGCCTTCATGCCATCTCCACGCGGCACACCGCCAAATGGATAAGAGAGTGTTGACAAATCTACATCTCGAAAACCAAAACTACGCACATACGCATCCAATCTCGACAACTCTCGTTCAACATTCGAATCACTCATTTTCGCCAAATTCGCGTGCGTCATCGTATGATTCCCGATCTGTCGACCAGTCGAAAATAGATATTCTATCGCTTTTGCCTTATCATCCACCAACTTAAACGGCGCATTGTTCAAATAAAAAACCGCACTCGGCCCAAAATCCGGATACTTCTTCAAAAACTCATCCATCACGCCAACGGCAGTGTACGGATCAATCTTCCCATTCTTAAAATTCAGTTGGGTATATCCCCCGTCATCAAAGGTAAGCACGACAGGCTTCTTGCCATATGGAAGTGAAATTCTCTGCTCGGCAAAATCACCAATCGAAACAGCTCGATAATCATTATTATAGAGCCACTCCAGATCTCCGCGGAAATTCTCAAACGACCTCGTCCACCTCTCCTCCTTCGGCCCCACCTGGTGATACTCAAGAATAGGCACCCGCCCAAGCTCGTTGGGCATAGCCGAAACACCGGCCGAGATCACTCCCTGGGGCAAAACGGCACCGCCAACCCCACTTACCGGTACACCGAAACCCAATACAACTCCGACAAAAACGAAAACCGATACAAGCCGTCTAATACTCATGTCCGGCTCATACTACCAAAAGCCGATATCAATGAAAATACCTAACCGGCAGCAAACAATGAAAGTATATTTTCGACAGTAACACAGGAGAAAGCAGCCTTGGGATAAGCATTCCTAAAAGAAAGCGGTGCGCTTCCGCCGTCTTTCCATTTGCACTCATAGGCAGATATTTGTTGATTTGCATTTATGGACTCAACAAAATCTACTTCGGCCCCACTTCTATTTCTCCAAAAATGTACATCGCTCAAACGCATCGCATATGCGCGCTCCTTCATTTTTTCAGCAATAAAAAAATTTTCGAAAATAGCCCCCTTATCAGGGCGAAGATCAAGGGGATCGGTATTGCCAATGAGGGCGTTGCGTATGCCTACATCGTAAAAATATATTTTATGACTCTTGTTAATCTCTTTCGTCTTATTGGAATAGAGTGGGGTGAGACGAAAAATAATAAAAGCCTGTTCAAGGAGATTCACATAGTTAAAAATAGTATTTCTGGTTACACCAACCTCCTTGGCAAGTTCGGAATAGGAAATTTCACTTCCGACACGCAGGGCAAGAAGCTTCACGAGCTTCTCGAAAGCAAAGGAATTGCGGATATCTCCAAACAGAAAAAGATCCTTAAACAAATAATCGCCTGCGAGCTCGCGAATAAGAGTTATTTTTTCTTCTCGCGAAGTTGCACTGACGATTTCAGGATAAAGACCAAAGGACAGATAGGAATCAAATTCTCTGCGAACATGTGATAACCCGTAAGCAGTGATGAGTTCGGAAAGAGAAAGAGGATAGAGGTAAAATTTACGATTTCTTCCTGTGAGAGGCTCATTCAGTTTATTGGCCAACTCAAAAGAAGACGATCCGGTAGCAATGAGATGGACACCTGAAACATTATCGGCAATAAGTTTGAGAGTAATTCCGATATTTTTTACTCTTTGCGCTTCATCGATAACCACGAGTTCATAACCGTTAACAAGCTCGGAAAGTTCCTGCGCAGATTTATTTTCAAGCAACAAAGCATCTTTGGGGTCATCACCCTGCAGATAGAGCGTAGATGAAAATTTGGACAAAATAGATTTGATGAGGGTCGTCTTACCGACCTGCCGAGCCCCATAGAGAATCAGCACGGCCTTTTTCCCGATATTTTCGTAAAGCTGAGCAAAGAGGGTCCTCGTATAATTCATACATATAGTATACAATTTATATACTCAAAATAGCAAGTATAAACACTTTTTTGGATAGCTCAAAGCAGCCAGAGGTTTCTATATGCCCTAATCTATATTCCTCCCCTCAGCCCAATCACACACAAATGCCGGTAAAAGATCAATGGCGTGTTCAGTGGGGAAACGGGCATACGTTTGTTTCACGATCATACTTGCAAACTGCTGCTTTCTGGTAGGGTCATAACGAATGTCGAAAGCGCGACCAAGAGCAGAACAAAGTCGCTGTCGAGTGTCCCTGCGTTCAAGTTTACCACTCGGACCCGCAGGCATACTCTCAGCTTGCCGACGAATACTGGCCAAAGAGTCTCGCAGCGTTGGTTGCTGAAAAGAATTCAAAGATACGGGAGGCGGCAAGGAAGATTTTTGTGGTGCCGGTGTTCGCAAATCAAGAGGTTGTCCGAGAGCATTCCGGATACTACCCGCTGTAGAATCAATAATACGGGTTAGTGGTCCAGCATTCTTCGCGGCAATAGAAGGAGAACCAGCGCCCCTATTGAGCCTATCCGGACCACCCCCGCCAAAAACACGACTCGGATCTACAGCTCTCTCTCCATGACGATCTGGAATATGACGACTTCCTTCCTGGCACATATTTTTCGAAAAGTTAAAAACTAAGGTTACACTATAAACACTCCGCAGCCGAACTTGCAAGCCAAAATCAATACCTCATGAGGTGCGTAAATTCATCAGGTACCTGCGCAATAAGACGAGGCTGTTTCCTTCGCATGCGTTCAGCCATATCGGCCACGAGATGCCCCATGTCACGCACGATACCGAGATCCACCCGGTCGAGACTGCGCAGTCGTTCAGTAGCGAACCGGTCAACCATGGCTCCATGGAAGGCGAGTGAGTCTCCCCGCTCGGCATGATCAGCGATCCAAGCAGAAAAATGAAGTGCACTCTCAAGGCCATATCGGCGGAGAATATCGAGGTGCCGTAAACGGAACTCATCAAAAAGCTCCTCAAAATGCCCGCCGAACTGACCATGAGTCACGAGCGTTCCGACTACCTTTTGCACATCAACATCCTCAAGCGCCCGCCTACCCAGAATATCCGTTCGCCCAGAAGCCGCGGGAACATCGAAAGGCAAACCTTCTGTCCGAACTCCCGCATCGAAAATCACGAGCCTGCCACCCGTCTTATGACCATGGCTCGTCGCAAAAGCATCATCACGATACCGTCCCCCGAGCGGGGTAGTGAGCAAAATGGTCGATGCCTGAATCGCCGCCCCCTGTTCACTCAAACGACCAGCCATCGTCGTCTGGAGCTGCCTCGTCTCGGCACGTACACCTACAAAAAACTCAAGGAGGGTAGTGAGCATCCTGAGTTCGAGAGCAGTCGGAAGAGGCGGAAGACAGATGCCTTCATGTCGCTCCATGGCAAAACCGCCGACATCGACATTGAACATCTCTGAGAGCATCGCAAAGACATCACGATTCACTTTGTCAGGAGTATGAACCTTGAGTCCCTGCGGCATAAAACCTGCAGCATTTCGCCTTGCCTCGAGTACCTCTCTCTCAACCACCGGCATCATTTTGGCAATATTTCTCGCCAGAATATCAAATGCCCTTTTGCATCTCATTTCACGAATACGCGGAGAAACGCCTTCATTTCGATTCGCATCAGCCAAAAGAAACGGCAAAACCTCAAGTCCAAGTCCTCTGGCATACTTTCCCGCCGGTCCTTCCATGGCCAACCTCATACTCGTGCCAAGAATGGCGAGCTTTGTTCCGGGATTCGTCCCGCGAAAGAACTCCGATCCCTCGAGTTTCGAAGAAAGATCGGAAGTATGCACGGCAGGCACGATCGAGGTGAGCTTTCCCTGAACAGCAGGACTCGACCTGCTCGCCGCCATCTCGCGAATATGGACGGTATTGAGCGCAAGGGTAAGATCACGCTCAATCTTATCAAGCTGAAATAATTTCGCGAATTTTTTTTGACCCCTCAATCGTCGTATTTCAGCAAGCCGCCCTGCGAAATCAAACTCCGTAACAAATTTTTGCACCAATGCTGTCCGATCCCTTCTGGCATGGACGCCCAAAAACTCATCACTCATATGAAGTCCTCCGCTCCTGTAAATATCCTGAGCCATCTTTCGAGTCTGCCGCACAAATGCCGCAATCTTTTGACCTTCCCGTAGATCTCCAAGCAGCTCACTCGACACCGGCAACTTTTCCAAATCGACAACATCAAGCATATCTACCGCATGCTCTGCAACCGGTATCACCATGGCTACGGTCGGATCAATATCGGAATTCTGCGTTAATATAGTGCAATACTGGCCTGAAAGCGTCCCAAGAACATCACCGAGATCAAGGGAGAGAAATCGCACATACCGCGCAAGATTCTCAAAAGAAGGAAAAGCACGGGTATCTCCTTTACGGCGAATGGCTGACACAGTCTGGCAAACACGCTCAAAATGTTCCAACAAATACTGAAGATCGGAATTAATGCGCCACAGTTCACGTCGACCCTCCTCTGGACGTTGAAGACTCGGATAGGTCGAGTACGCTTCTTTGAAGACAGCTATGGCCGCCTCGAGATCCTTCGGATCTCCTCCGCCAAAAAGCCTTCCCTTGGGATCATTTTTTTTGAACGAAATCAACCACTGAAAAATCTTAGCTCTGGCAACGTTACCGCCACTGGGATCCAAAGGAAAAGCCTCAACAATCTTCGATGCCGCACGAATCCGCTTCATTCGAATTTCCTCTCGCCGCTGTACTTTCGGATCACTGAAATCAATCTGCTTCTGCCGCCCATACCGCCACTCATCTCCACGAAAAATCTTGTCCTGAAAAAAAGGAGCCGCAGCATCGCCCAAACGCTGCACGAGCTCAATACCCGTCTGATAGGCGGGAGCATCGATATCTGGAGGAATCTGACCACTACGAGCACGAAACGCAGTAATACAGGCAGAAATACAGCTCTTTGAAGGCAAAAGTTTCTGCAGATACTCGATCATCCCCTGCGCCCCACCCGGAAATTTTTTCTCGAGATCGAGAAAATTACTCACGACGGACTCGGCAGAATCAGCAAGCCACGGATGAGTCTCGGGCAGCGCAAGAATGGTTCGGATCTGTGAATCGTCGAGCCCAGATGCCCGAAAATTCTCAATCTGATCGGCAAAACTCAAGTCAAATAATTTTTCCTTTTCTTCCTGAGGAGTTTTCACAAAAGATATGTGGGAAGCAAAAGACCGGTCACTCTGCACGCGCCGTCTCGCCCAAGCAAGCATTTCACTGCGAAACGGATGATCCGAGAGCGCCTCTACTTCCCGCATCATCGATTCAGGAGAGAAAAGAGGAAATCCGTTCACACGACTTGGTGAATAATGATCCCCCACGTGAATATGGAACCCGAGATCGGCAACATCGAGGAGCAACGGAATGAGATGCTGTTTTCCATTTTTAACAAAAGCGCGAACAACTGCCTCAAAACCATGGACAAAGGCAGCTCCCCAGTAGTGATTCATTCGGCAATATCGGGTATAGATCTGCATCAACCGTCCACGATATGTCTCAGGGCAACTCTGCAAAAAATCCCTGAAATGATCCTCGATCTTGGAGGAACCCCAGCAATAACTGGCGCCCTCACAATGTTCATCAGAGAGCCATCCCTGGAGTTGCGCTACCGCAAGCGCATAATCAGCACCATATTTTTTATAAAAATACTGAAACTGACCCGAACAATGTCCAATTCGATATGAATATTTCGGATGTTCCACATCGCGAATGTCAAAAAATCCCTCAACCACATGCGTCTTTGCCCGCAATTGATTACTCGTCAGTTCGCAGCAAAGAAGCCTCTCGAGCGCATCAAAAGCGGTATGCGCTATCTCAACAAGTTGCGGCAACGTAGATGCGAGTGACCGGACAACAGGCAGCAGAACTTCCAAAAAAAACTTTCCATCAGGAATGGGGCATCCATAGGAGCGATCCTTATTTTTCATCTCACGAGTCTCCGCCACATACTTCGCCGCTCTCTGCGAAAGCTCCTCTCGGGTAACATCATAGTGATGTTTCGCGCAGTACGACTGGTGGGCAAGACGATCACGAAGAACCTGAAACTCGGCGTCGAGTCCGTCAACGACCTTCCTGAGATTCTCGAGATGCTCCGCCAGCCCATCATAACGAACCATCTCTCCGTGCTGCTGTTGTTGTTCAAAAAGTGAAGCGAAGAAAGTATCGGGAAATGCCTCATCCAGTACAGGAATGCCATGTCGGTCTACCGGCAACGACTTCTCTTCGGGCTTATTTTCAGGCTTCTGTTTCACAAAACATGAACATATGAATTGGCACGGAATTCTAAAACTTTCTTAGAGCCCCGTCAATGAAAACTCGATGTTAAACCCCGAAAACCCCACCACCAAAGCTGGTGCGCCCGGCAGGATTCGAACCTGCGGCCACCAGCTCCGCAAGCTGATGCTCTATCCCCTGAGCTACGAGCGCACGTAGCAAAGCGCATTGTAGACGCGTTTTGAACGTAAGGCAAACCATCTTGTTACTCCCCCACCACCTCCCCCACCTCCTCATACTCTCCCACCAACCCCAAATCTTCCGCAACTGCCCTATACGTCAACTTTCCGGCATGCACATTCAAACCGCGCGCAAACCGACCCCCGTTGTGAGCCAACGACCACTGCACGCTCTCAACGACGCCATCATCGGCCATTTTCAGCAAATAAGGCAGTGTCGCACCGGTCAGGGCTTGCGTCGATTGACGGGCGACCTGTCCGGGCATATTGGCAACACAACAGAAAATAACATCGCCGATCTTGTAAATCGGATCCTCGTGAGTCGTCGCATGTGACCCCCACACACATCCTCCCTGATCGATGGAAACATCGACAATAACGCTCCCCTGCTTCATCGACTTCACGTGCTCTTCAGTCACCACCTTCGGCGCGCGCGCTCCCGGCACCAAAACCGCGCCCACCACCAAATCTGCCTCGGCAATCTTCGAAGCGAGAATCGCTGGCTCGCTCACGAGTGCCTCGACATGCGAAGCTAAAACCGGACCAAGATACTCAAGAAAATTCTTCTTGAGCTGCTCTACCCTCTCCGGCCGGACATCAAAAATCGCAACTCTACCTCCCATGCCAGCCGCACACTTCGCCGCTTTCTCACCGACAAATCCTCCACCCACAACCACCGTCAACGAAGAATCCGTATTCGTAATCGGTCCAAGCGTCAAACCACGTCCGCCATATTTTTTCTGGAGATACTGTGCTCCATACTGCACCGCAAGCACGCCGGCAATTTCGCTCATGGGAGCCAGGAGCGGCAAACGACCGTTTTCATCTTCCACGGTCTCATAGGCTATGGCCGTCACGTGGTTATCGAGAAGCTCTCGCGTCAACTGCGGGTCAACTCCGCTCAAATGCAAATACGTAAACAATGTCTTCCCTCGCAAACGCTGAAGCAGAGGGTACTCTACCGGTACAGGCTCTTTCACCTTCACGAGAATATCAACGGCATCGCAAATTTTTTCAGGCTCAGTCACCATAAAAGCCCCTGCCGAAACATACTCCTCATCAGCAAATCCGCTACCTGCTCCCGCCCCCGTCTGGACATAAACCACATGACCATGAGCCACCAGTTCGCGCGTGCCCGCAGGTGTCAACCCGACACGATTCTCATTATTCTTGATCTCCTTAAGGACTCCGACGTTCATAAAAGAAAATTAAAAAATGTCGCCATCGTTATACATGCTGGAGACTCACTCATCAAGAGGAACCGTCTTGCTCGGGTAGAGACTTTCGCGTGCAAATCGCTTTACCTGCTCGACATTTCGTTCATCAACCTGCGCAGAATCAAGCTCGAGAACCACATCGTCATCCGGTTGAAGAGTGAGATGTTTGAGGGCCTCCGTATCCCCCGCATAGTGCTGCCGGTCGGCCCGAGAAACGCGGATATTGACAATACGATATCGGGTATCAAAAGGAAAATAGTAAAAAAGCGCATAGAGAACATTGGCATCGCGTGGAAGCGCTACGGAATCAACAGGAGCGATTTTTTTCTTTCCGGAAACCACGACCTGAAACCTCCGCAAAGATACGCGCGGAAGCATGTGGGTGAGGGCCTGCTCCTTCATGAGGTAGTAGAGTTGCATAACTTCTTTAGCATAGCTTCGAAGTTCTTCGGAATTCTCAGTCCGAGAGGCTCCAAAAAGGGTCACCCCCCTTTCATCCGGGCTTTGCGGAAAAAAATCAAGCACCTGAGTAGCAGTACTTCTTACATCGCGAATGATCTCATCCACACCAGCTGATCTCAAATATCGAAGCTCCTGCTCAAGAGGTATGAGGAGCTTCTCAAGATGGACAACATTTTGACCCAGAGTATCGAGGAATTGCCTCATCTGTTCAAAAGCGAAATGATCTTGATTCAAAAAAATACTGCTGACGAAACCCTCAAGATCCCTGCGAACTTCTGGAAGTGTACGAAGCGAATACACCACATACCCGTATGAAACGTCATCGGCACGTTGAACGGGATGATCGCTACGCACCTTACAAACCTTTCCAATGAGAGGATGTCTCCTCTCGGGCTGAAGTGAAGTTCTATCCTCAACCGGAGCAAAACTCGCAAGACAGGACTCAAGAATAGATTGAATTCGCTGAGCCGTTTTTGAATCAGGATGAAGGACGCGGATATCGATGATATGCATGAACTTCTTTTCATCATGGGTTTTTCTGCCTGCAACGACATCGCGAATTTGAGTCTTGATATGATAGATACCGCGACGCCATCGGATAATCTCATAGGCGCCATTGGGTAAAGGTTTATGGTAAGTCTGCTGGAAACGATTATTTGCCATCTCAAAAAGTCTGCGCTGGAAAACAGCAGTAGCAGACTCATCGGCATTATCATCGAAATATCCATTGAGAGCGTCAGTAAATTGAACTCGCAAATTGTATCCCGGAACACGGAGAGCATCGAGAGTGCGGTAATGAGCGAGTACTGCGCCGATACGCGACATGCAGGGCAGCGCAACATGCCGCACCATGGCCGCCATCTGACTCTTTTTGAAATCCTCATAGGCGCGCTTCTGGGGATCCTGCATCTCTCTGGCGCTCTTCACCTCGGCATCACTCTGCTGAAAATAAGAGTAGTAATTTGACTCCATATCGGCAAGTTTGACGAGCATGTATTGGACGAAGCGGAGGAAACGAATGCGCGGATCCGGAATGGAAAGAATGGCAGACATGCGATAGTTCCAATCGCGATAGCGATCCTTATGATTTCCTGGAACAACGCCCGGAATTTTCGAAAGATCGCGAAACGAAGCAGAAAAAGGAATCTGATTCGTAACAGCCTGATGAAAAGCCTTGCCCGTGGGAAAGTTTCCTATATGTAAATCGCGAAAAAATGGAGGATAATTTGCGGATCCAAGTACGCCATCCAGATACTTGCACAAAAAATCAAAAAAATCCTTATCGGATTGAGAATTGAGACCCGCAAGTCGCATATTTCCCTTGCTATGTCCAAAATCTTCTCCGATGTCGTGAAGCATGGCCTGTTGGAGAATTGAAGTGCAAAATGGCTCGTGCATACCGGCAACAAGGGTAAGAACTTCACGGAGATGATTGATATAAGGACGCTGCTCGGAAAAACGATACTGCCCGAAATGGATAAAGCAACTGAGGAGTGCAGGAAACATATGGGCCTTATGCAGCTCTTCGGGATTTGACGGATGGAGTCCGGAGGGATGGCGATGGGTAACAATGGCGCGTGAAAGTAGCCGGATCTGCTCAAGTTCGCGAACATACGTATCCGCAAATTGATCGAGAAATTGCCGATAACGATCGGTAGTCGGATCAAAAACTTTCGCAAAATCGAGGAAAAACTTCTCATCAAGGTTTGTGAGAAAATGAAAAAACTGCTGAACGCCAACATCTTGACCGATATCGATACCATCAAGAGGAACGTTGCAATCCATGGCATAATTCCATATAGGCAACTCCAAATCACGAATAAACTGATGTCGAATCTTTGAGAGTTCAGAAAGACGGGAAGAAAGCTCAATATGCCTTGGCCGAGTCATACTCACACAAAAAGAGGGACTATTGTATCACAAAATCCTGATTTGACAAACGATTTCCTAGCTCACAGAAACGCCATTTTTAGACCCTCAAACTCTCCAGCGCAGCTTCGCGGTCTGCCGCTCCAAAAACATAATTTCCGGCTACAAAGACATTCGCTCCGGCTTCACGAGCCAACTTCACGGTTTCACCATTGATCCCGCCATCAACCTCGATATTGAGTTCAGGCTTACGGCTCCTCAAATTCGCTACCTTCGACATGACCGAATCAATAAATTGCTGTCCGCCAAACCCGGGATTGACCGTCATGCAGAGTACCATATCGACCTCATCGAGTACGCCCTCAAGAACACTTGCTGGAGTATCCGGGTTGAGCGCCACTCCGGCCTTCATGCCGAAATCATGAATCGCGCGCACAACTGCGACAATATCCTCGGCGGCCTCCGCATGGACAACGAGATAGCTCTGTGCGGCAAGCTCTTCTCCAACGGCTTTTTTCACACCTTCGACAAACTGCCGCAGGTATTTTTCCGGATGCTCAATCATGAGATGCACATCGAAGGGCTTTTTGGAACGCATCTTCCCGATCTGCCCGGGTCCAAAAGTGATATTCGGCACGAAGTGTCCATCCATCACGTCGACATGTATCAAATCGCTGAACCGCTCAACCGAGGCAATTTCCTCGTTGATCCTGCCGAAATCAGCGGAGAGGATCGATGGAGCAATGAGAATTTTCGGTGGTGTCATAATATTTTCTCAAAAAATCAACACTATCTACTTTTTCTTCTTGGCATCTCTCTCTTTCTCAATCTCGGCAATCTTTGCAACCCTCCTCTTATGCCTTTCCTCCGCATCAAACGGCGTATCGAGAAAAATACCAACGAGCTTTTTTGCCAACTCGATGTTCATTAAACGTGCCCCCAGCGTAATAACATTTGCATCATTGTGACGCCTCGCCATTTCCGCCATCGTCTCATTCGTCGCGACAGCAGCGCGCACACCATCGAGCTTGTTCGCAACCATCACCATACCGGTACCCGTTCCGCAAATGAGAACTCCTTGGCTTCCCGGATTCTCAGAAACCTTCTCGGCGACCTCGCGGGCAATATCGGGATAATCGACAGAATCTTCACTAAACGCACCGAGATCAACGGTGTCTTTCCCACGCCCTTTCAGAAAATTCACAATTTCCTTCTTCATCCCATACCCGGCGTGATCCGAACCAATGTAAATCATAAAAATATTTTAGAGAATAAATCGACTACGGCCGGTCATCAAATATCTTCGTGACAGATTTTGATTCATGAACATTCTCAACAATTTGTGCAAGCAAAGGAGCCACGGAAAGGACCGTCAAGCCCCGGAAACGCTTTTGCGGTGCAAGAGGTATGGAGTTCGATACCACCACTTCTCTAAATTTCGCCTCTTTAAGACGCGAAACGCAAGGATCAGAAAACACGGCATGCACCGCCGCCAGATACATATCCTTATTCGCGCCTCGCTGTCTGAGCGCACGCGCCGCATTCACCACACTTCCGCCGGTATCAATCATGTCATCATAAATCAGGCATGTCTTTCCCTCGACATTTCCAACCACGTGCAACACCTCGGAAACATTGGCCTTCGGCCTCGTCTTATGTACAAGGGCAAAATCCACACCGCACATATCGGCAAATTTCTTCACATCCTTCGCCCCGCCCGCATCGGTACTCACGATGATGAGATCCTTGATTTTTTTCCTGCGGAAATATTCGACAAATAATTTTCGCGGATTGAGATTGTCCACGGGAAAATCAAAGAATCCCTGCTCCTGATCGCTGTGAAGCGCCATCGTAATCACATGATCCGCTCCCGCAGCGCTCATGAGATCGGCCACGAGCTTCGCCGTAATCGGCTCCCTCGGCTGCGCCACGCGATCCTGCCGCGCATATCCATAGTGCGGCATCACAACATGAATTTTTCCGGAAAACGACCTCTTCAGCGAATCCAGCAAAATAAACAACTCCATCAGTTCTTCATTCACGCGTTCGGTACACGTCTGCACCACGTAGACATCATATCCGCGCACCGTCTCAACCGGCCTCACGTAAATCTCTCCATTGGCAAACCGCGTATTGATCGTCTCCGAAACTGGAATCTTCAGATATTTGGCTATCTCCTGAGCCAGGAGCGGATGTGAACTTCCGGCAAAAAGCTTGAGTGGTTTACGGATCATTGCGCAGAAAGTATAGCACTGCTGCCATCGCGAATACCATACTTCTTTGCTGTACCGGCATTGAGCTCAATGACATACTTTGCCGGTGCATCAGACCCATACACACGACACGTCGGCGTCTCTGTTTCGCTGCAGGGTGGAACATTTGCCTGAACTTTGATAATTCTCCAATGCTTATCAATGAAAATCATATCTAAGGCAATGAGCGTATTCTTCATCCAGAAATACCGAAGCTTCTCATCATCAAAGAGAAAAATCATTCCATGCCGCTCCTCCATCGACTCCCGAAACATCAATCCCTTCGTCCTCTCCTCGGGTGAATCAGCAACCTCAAGCTCAAAAAGCGCATCTGAAGGGGCGAATTTCACTGTTGTAAAAAGATGTTCTTGAGTAACCGATGGCACAATAGACAGCACGCCCGACTGCTCACTGGGGATATTCCTCGTCCACTTCCTCAAAACATTCGCCTCCAAATCCTCAGGCAAAAACCCAAATCCTCCAAACAAAACCTGAAAAACTAAAATTAAAAAAAGAAAAACACCCACGGAAAAATTGTAACAATGAAGAATGAATTCTGCAAACTTTAAAATTAACTACCACCTCTCCTCCGATACAAACACCCCATGTGCATCATCGGATGTTCTCAAGAGCTCAACAATACTCTTCTTCAAAACCGGATGTACAACTTGACGACCAACTTCCGCAAACGGCACGAGCACAAAATTTCGCTTATGCATGAGTGGATGAGGTACGACGAGCTCGCGCAAGGTATCACCTGCGACACCATCATGCCAACCCGTAATCACATCACCATACATCAAAACATCGATATCCATCGTCCTCGCTCCCCACCTCTCGCGCCGTACGCGCCCGAGTTTCTGTTCAACGTCCATGCAGACGGATAAAAGTTCATCGACAGAAAGAGATGTTTCCACCTCGATAACCGCATTGAGAAAATTTTGCTGCGCGCACGCCGCGTCATCACGCTGCCACTCCGCGCAGAAAGGTTCCGTTTCATAGAGGGAAGACTTCGCAACCGCAGAAACGCCATGCTCCTCAAGCAAAACCAGGGCATCCCTCATCAAACGCGAACACTGGCCACAATTTGATCCAAGTCCGAGAAAAATTCCGCGCATAACTTCTAAAATTGTAAATCAAACAAGGCCTCATTCTGCCCTCATCGAAACACTCGAATCCGCAGTTTCCCACAATCGCACTTCATACAAACGCACCTCGTACTGCAGCAACTCCGGCAGTCGCACGAGCTCGTTCCAAATCCACTCGCACACACGCTCGGCGGAAGGATTTTCAAAGAAATCATTCAAATGCCGATGATCCAATTTTTCAATCACATGACTGACGACAATTCCCTTCAATATGCCAAAATCAATGACAAGATCGTTAGTCCCGATTTCGCCCTCAACGGTCACGGTCAACCGGTACGAGTGTCCATGCAGCCGCTCGCACTTGCCAAAATACTTGGTAAGAAAATGTGAAGCCTCAAAAGTGAATTCCTTGGTAACGAGCATGGGAAGTCAGTATATCAGGTATTCACCGTATTCCAAAGAGCATCCAGACACCTCTTCGACTCGGCGACATCATGGACGCGTAGGATCGAAGCTCCGTTCATATAGGCCATCGCAGCCGTACCAAGCGACGCCCCGAGACGCTCGCCAATATCTCCACCGAGAAACCCCTTTCGCGAGGTCCCCACAAGCAATGGCAAGCCAAAAATCGTCAGTTCGCGCAAACGCCAAAGAATCTCAAAACTATACTTGCCGTCCCCGCTCACAAACGCTCCCATGCCCGGATCGAGTACGATTCGCTTCCGTCCAATACCATGTACAAGGGCAAACTCCAACCGTTCTTCAAAAAAATTACTCACCGTCTGCATCACATCATCATACTTCTTCACGCGCCTCGTCGTCCGTCCATCACGTTCCTTTGCATACATCATCACGATTCGGCAATCCGATTTTGCCAACACGGAAGCCATTTTGGTATCCCCTCTCAAAGCCGTCACGTCATTCACCATTCGCGAACCCGCATGAAGCGCCACAGAAGCAACCACGGACTTATAAGTATCCACGGACACCGTAACCCGTGAAAAAATTTTCTTCTTCTCAAAAATCTCAAACACCGGTTCCACTCTCGCAAGCTCTTCCTTCAAAGAAACAGCCCTCGAGCCCGGTCCCGTCGACTCCCCGCCAATATCGAGAATGTCTGCGCCTTCGTCAATCATTGCATCAGCCCTCCTCAAAACCGCACTCACATCAACTTTTCCGCCGACAAAAAACTTCCCTCCATCAGAAAACGAATCGGGAGTTATGTTCAAAACTCCCATGACAACAGGTCGCGCGTACTCCATTCGCACGCAACGCACCGCATCCCGCAGCCTCTCGCCAAGCTCTCGAAGCCCAAAAGGCTGCGCCCTCAAATTCAACAAAAGATACTCCAACTGTGCTTCGCTCACCATCATGACTGCATTCGTCTTTTTGCCGCGCAAAAACGAAGCTTCTTTCGGAAGCGCAAGATCGCCTCCGACCGCAATGCACTCCTGTTTCAGGATATTCGCGGCCCTCACGGCCAAATCACGCACCATAAACACCCTCATCGCCATCTTTTTGGCCATAATGCCGACACCGGCGCTATCCACGCCAAGCCGGCGTAAAATACTCTGCGCTTCGTGCAGATCACGAACCTCATAAAAACCAAGATTCATACGGAAAAAGAGTAGCACAATTACGATTCATCAAGGAATCGTATCCACAAGCAAACCAAATATCAACTACAGCCTCTCTCGAAATCCCTCAAAAACAGCTTTAGTAAGCGTTCCCACTCGTCCCTTCCCAACTACCTTACCACCAATTTTCGTCACCGCGACCACCCCGGCCGGAGCATTACTCAAGAAAACTTCATCGGCGCCGCGCACAAAAGATTTTTTGAAAAAACAATATACGATTTTCTTTAACTTTTTTCCCCGCACAAGCCGTCTCGCGACTCTCAAAACCACCTCGCGGGCTACACCCATCAAGATGCCTTTTCTCGGCGTATACAAGACTCCACGTCTCACCACAAAAACATTACTCACCGCCCCCTCACTCACATACCCTTCTCGATCGACCAAAAGCACGTCATACAATTCACGCTGATAAGCGTGCATGCGAGCCATCACCATAGGAAAAAGACTGATCGTCTTCACGGTGGGAAAAGCCCTTTCTACAGGGAAAAAATCAACGCTCACTTCTCTCAATTTTTCCTTACCGGTAAAAACCGGAAGCGGATAACATACAATACACACCGTCGCTTTCGCGGAAGCCTTCGGCGCAAACCTCGCTCCCTTGCTCTCGCTCGCACCCCGCGTAACCATAACCCGAACACGTGCCTCCCTGAAACCATTTTTTCGGATAAGCAACCTGATCTGATCAATCAATCTCGCACCCGCATATGGCAACTTCATTCCCGCTACATCAAGCGATTTTTCCAATCTCTTCAGGTGCGCATCCACTCGCCACAACTTCCCCCGATACGTTCGCATCGTCTCATACACGCCATCTCCATAGAGAAACCCCTGATCAAAGATAGATATCCGCGCTGCACCCTCATCGACATACCTGCCATTCAAAAAAACAATCATGGGTACAATTTAACAAATTCATTGACACATTACTATGCACAATTATAAACTCAACCCGTATTTTCAATCACAAACACATATGCCGAAAGAAGTAATATATTATGCAAAAGACCTGTTCGCGGAAGTAAAAAAACCAGAAGATGCACCTGAAATTCAAGGAGCAATAGATGAAATAATAAAGAAAATAACTCTTATGATTGAAGAGGATTTAGGTAGGATGTATCTGACAAGGGAACAAGTCGATTTCCTCAAAGTAACAATAAGAGAAGCGGCATTGCAGCAGAATCAAAATGTAGCAATCGTCGCCATTGCCGCCTATATAACAGCACGAGTAGCAAATACGCGGGGTGGTGGGTGTAGTAGCAGCCAGTTCTAAGGAAAACCCTCGAAAAATAATTTGGCCACTCGCCGTCGACTTGACTTGGAAGCTCTTTTCTGCGAAGCTGACCCATAGATAAATCCTTACTCCTTATCCCCCAAAAATATGGGTATGAAAGCTGGAAACGGTTGGTGTGTAAAATGTGGCGAAGAACGGCTAATGGACGCCGCCAAAACAGTAGTCATGAAAAACAAGCGCAAAGCCATGAAAGGCAAGTGTGGTAAATGCGGTACGGGCATGTACAGAATTCTGGGCAAGTAAAGGAGTATCTTATAGCCTTCCCATTCAAATTTTACGGGGCTTCTAGCCCGAAACGAGCGCCTCCACAAGCGCTTGGGCTTTGTCGAGCGTCTCCTCGAACTCGGCTACGGGATCACTGTCCACGACAACTCCTCCACCCGAGTGAAAATAAACTTCCCCGAAGCGATAGAGCAAAGTCCGAATGAGAATATTGAACGCCATATTGCCACTCACGGAAAAATATCCCGCCGAGCCGCAGTACACATCTCGGTGAAAGTCTTCAAGCCGCGCAATGATCTCCATGGTTCGTTTCTTCGGCGCACCGGTTACGCTACCACCGAGAAAAACCGCAGCCATAAGGTCAATCATAGACTTCCCCTTTTTCAAACGTCCTCGAATCGTCGATACAGTATGCATGACATGCGAGTATCTTTCAACGGCACGGTGATCAATCACCTTCACCGATTTCGGCTCGCACACCATCCCGAGATCATTTCGCATGAGATCGACGATCATCGTCAGTTCCGCTTCATCTTTCTTTGACTTCAAAAGCTCCTGCTCAATCTCGCGATCTTCTTTTGGAGTTTTTCCGCGAACTCGAGTACCTTTTATCGGCTTCGTCTCAACAACTCCGCCATCGACACTCACGAGCTTCTCCGGAGAAGAACTCATGATACAAAACTCCGGATGCTCAAAATAACAGCTGAACGGCGAAGGATTGATGGCATGCAAACGCTTAAAAATTTCAAAACTTTCCTCAAGGGTCTCATACGAGAACCGATGGGAAAAATTAACCTGATAACTCTCTCCATCGCGCAAATATTTTTTGATCTCATCAATTTTTTTCAAAAAATCCGACTTCGATAGAAACATATTGAGGTCTTTTTTCCGCTTACCAAAAGCATTTTTCGAATTCCCATCGCGTCCATAAGAGAGCCCATTGTTCGCATCCCGTGCTACCTCCTCGGCGATCTGCTGCGCCTGTACCTGAGAATCTCCGAGTCCAAAAAAATACAAATCTTTCATTTCATGATCGAAAGCGATCACCTTGTCATAGAAAGCATAGTACATATCGGGCATCTCGAGATCATCCGTAGTTTGAGACTCAATTCCATGTAAAACAAGCCCAAAATCGTAACTCATCGCTCCCATGGCGCCGCCCACAAAAGGAGGGAGATCTTTCTCAATCTTCTTCACCCTGATCTGATCAAAAATCGCCTTAAAAACAGCAAGACTGTCTCCGGCGCAAATCTTTACATCTCTCGTAACGCCATCGGTATCGTACCGGATCGTTGAAATTTGCTGAGCGCCATTTTTGGATTCGAAGAGCAAAAAGGGCTCATAGCCGATGTAGGAATACCTTCCTTCTTTTCCGCTGAGCAAGAGGCTGCTAAATTCACCGCGTAACTTCTCAAAAACGGAAACCGGCGTCTCTCCGGAAATTTTCTTCTTACGGTAAGCGAGGTGGAACATGTGAAGAAAAAAAATTATCTGCTGCGTTCATCCTCAACGTATACATGGACGTACTCCGACTTGTCATAATCGAAGAGGTCATCCGGATTGAAAAAACGCTTCACCTCGGCGGCGGCATTTTCAACCGTATCGGAAGCATGCACCACATTACAGGCGACACTCATGGCCAGATCACCGCGAATCGTACCGGCATCAGCCTCGCGCGCCTTCGTAATGCCGCACAAGAGCCGCACGGCATTGACCACATCAAGCCCCTCGAGACACACCGCCACGACCGGCGAACTCCGCATGAAGCTGCTCACACCCGGAAAAAACGGCTTATCGGCAATATGTGCATAGTGTTCGCGCAAAATCGCTTCATCGAGCGTCATCATCTTCACGCCGATAATCTTGAGACCCTTCATTTCGAAACGGGAAAGAATGTTTCCGACGAGTCCCCTCTGGATCGCATCGGGCTTAATGAGTACGAGGGTCCGTTCTTTGATATTGGCCATAAGGGATATATAAAGCTAAAAAATACCGTACAAACTATACAGGAAATCTGACAAATGGCACGCCGGTTGGAATTGCCACAAAGCTGAAATTATGATATAATAACAAGAAAAGAAAATAAATATCAAACATATGGCTGTCGAATCTCTGTCGGAATCGCAAACATATTTGAAACAGCAAGCTGAAAACATCGTTGACAGCCTCGAGCTGGAGTCGAAACAGAAAGAAGCGGTGCAAAAAACCGTACTGGAAACGATCGCAAATTCTCCTCCTCAAGAGGGCGAAACATTCAAAACATGGTTCACCCGCACAAAACCGGAATTCGGGAAAATAGCCGATAGTAACCAAGATAAGCTGGAAGAAGGTCTCGCGGCAAACTGGGAAAAAATCAGTGAACATGCCCACAAGCTCAGCATCAAGCGTGAAACCATCGGTGGAACTTCTGAATTAAAAAGAGAAATGATCGATACCAAAAATCCGGATGGGCAGCTTCTGGAGAGTATCAATGCTTTCGACGTCGAAAAAAGCATCAGTGAACAGTCGGAAAAATTTGAGAACATGAGGCCGGCGATCTATGCTATTTTTGCAGGAATATTTCAAAACGGAACTCCTCTCTCAAAAGTACAGAATCTTCAGGATATTTCCAGCTTGGAATTCGACGAATCGACACTGATAAATCCGATCGAGAGAGTCGCCTGGCGAAAACTGCTTGAAATAAGCAAAAAAACCGATTCACGCGCATTCAAAGATCTCAACACGGCATGGTCGGAATTCACCCAACGTGCCTACGCACAATACGGAAAATCCGACGCAGTGGGTAAAGATTTGACAGGTGAACCTCGTGAAAAAAAAGACGAAAAAGAAGAAGGCTTTATCGAAAAAACCGTCCAATTTGCGAAAGATCACCCCGTCATTACCAGTGTCGTACTGCTCGCGGGAGCCTACGGTCTCTATCGTCTCTTCAAAAAAAGCGACGATAAAAAAGAGGAGAAAGAATCATCCTCGAAATGGCCATGGATCTTCGGCGGCGGCATGGCGCTCACGCTCTTCCTCACCGGCAAACTCTTCGGAGTCGACAACTGCCTCACCTGGATCATGGAAAAATTCAACGTGTCGGAAGAAAAACGCGATCGATTCAAGAAGCTCTGGAACGAGGAAAAATACGTTGATGCATTTCAGACGCTCTTCGAAGATGATGTAAACGAAGAAGCGTGGAAGTTTATCGAAAAAAAAACCGCTGAAGAAGGAGCAAAAATAGATGCCGACGCACTGCAAAAAGTAGCCGATACGAAATACGACGACTTCATGTCCACGGCAAACGAGGCGAAAAATATGGCGGAGAACGCAGCCGGAAACATCGAAGGCATGAGTGGAGTCATTGCCGGCACGTTAACTGATCCGAAACAGGCAAAAGAAGAAATCAAAATTCGCAACTATCTGCGGCAAAACGCCGACAAAATAAAAGCACTCAACCTGCCGGAAAATGCAACAATCGGTGAAATCCTCGCCGCCCTGCATGGCGTCACGCTGAAGAAAAAACCGAAAGAAGAAAAAGAAAATTTCAGCAACAAAAAACACCTCTGGGAGGTCATATGGAAATATCCGACCTATACGAACATTATGCAAAATTGGGAATCCTTCAGAGATGAAATGGTCGGTGCCTGCAAAAAAGATGATCTCAACATTATCGTCGGTGGCGGAATAGTATTCGTGACGGACGGAATTATAGCAATCCCACTACTCATTGGCGAAGCTTGGTGCGACATATTCGAACCGGGCGAGTACCTGAAAGATTCGAGCATATTTATCGTAGGAGCAGCCGTAAAAGAAGTACTGAAGGCGAAAGGACTGGGAAAAATTCCGGCACTCATCAAGGGAGCCGCTCAAGGGGCAATTTTCCCCATTAAGGCGCCGTTTATCGCGGCCAGTGGAACGGCAAAAGCCATATACCGGGGAGGAAAACGAATCGAAGAGGCAAGGGGCATGGTAAAAGGAGAAAAATTCAGGGCACAGCGTATCATAAACGGTAACGTTCCAATTGAAGCGGAAACGAGATTCTATGGTGAGCTGGCAAAAAAATACGATGATGCTCATGAAGCGTTGCAACACAGCGAATGGTCGAAAAGAAAATTTTTCGCAAAACTTGATTCGGAAAGAAATGAAAAGCTTCGTTTAAAGTACATGAAAAAATTCGCCGAAGCCTACTCTCGACAATTTCCGGATAAAAAAATAATCGTCGACGAAACGGATCTGAAAGACACGCTTCGAAAAACAAAGGATGTCATGCATGAATACCTGAAAAAACCGGTTCCTCTAGCTGTAACAGCGCCTACAGCTTCTTCGGCTCAAGCAATACCCGAATCATCCGCAAATACATCTCCAAACCTCATGGAACAAGCACCGCAGGAGCCACTCGTCTACAAGCCAAAAGTAACATTCATTGAAACGACACTCGAAAACGGCGCAAAAACGCACCGCTACACTCTCGAAGGAAAAAATATCACTCTCACGGAAACCGACATCGGCAGAAGGGCTGCTGAAATTGGAAAACGGGTAGGCGCAAAACCAAATCTCAGTACAAACTGGAACCGGGCGATCGAGGAACTCGCTGCAGAAAAAATGGCATCAGCAACGGCCATCAACGGCTCACGGTGGCAAAATGGCAGGCTCGAAATCCAAATTGGAGAGGAGTGGCAGGCGGCAGAAGCGCCGAAAACATTGGAAGCCAGAGCAACCCTCAAACAAAAATTTGCCGAGGCACTCGAAAAAACCAAAATAAAAACAAACATTGACGCCTTCATCGACGGTTCCAAAACGGTAAAATTCTTCGGCGTACTGGAAAGAATTCTCGGTCCAACTGCCGCAGCCCTCACAATCTATCATCTGGAAACCGCAGAAGATAAACAGCAAGCGGTCGCCGAAACAGCAGGAGCACTCGGAGGCTTCATCGCGGGGATGCGCTTAGCTGACTGGACTGTCGGCAAACGTACGACAAATCCAGCCGCACGCGCGGTCATAGATATCGCGGGCGGTTTCGCAGGAGCATTCGGTCTCACAGCTCCAATCGAAAAAATCGTTACCGAGTACATGGAAAAAATCCCAGCAGGCAAAGAAGTAGGAGGCGAAATCGCGCATATGATTGAGCTGTATTCCGGCTATACAATTATAAAAAAAGTAGCATACTCAAGCGCCGGAAAGGCGGCCATCGAAAAAACTGCCGTAAAGATGGGCATGAAAACTCTCGGTGAATCCTTCACCCGTCAATTCACGGGCAATCTCGCAAAAAAAATCGGCCAACTCGCGGCGCGCCAGGGATTCAAGTCGCTCATCAAAATCGTCGGTAAAGAAGCGGCGGTCGCAGGTGCGGCAGCAACGGGAATACTGGCCGACGACGCAACGGGTATTGGTGTCATAGATGATGTACTTCTTATTCCACTCGCTATCTGGATGGGCGTAGACATCACGCAGGCGGCTCTGCTCATCCGCAACGCCTACAAAATGAATAAAGAAATGGAATTGCGTCAAAACAAAGACGTCGCTTTTTTTCACATTAACGACAAATCCAGTCGTGAAGCGCTCGCAAAGAAACTTCCGGAGGGAATAACCGTCGACCAGCTCGACGAGCTCGACGAAACAACATTCGCAAATCTGCTCCACGACCTTCCGAAAACCACCATAGACATCATTCGAAAAGACACATCCGGACGCGAACGAATCACCATGACCAACGGAAAAGTGATCCACACGGCCGTACTCGATGATAACTTCGACACGATCTGCGAAATGGACAGCGGCGACATCGACAGCATGGATAGCGCCCTCGGTATTGCCGAGAAGAAACCAAAAACAACTTCCGCACAAATCGCCGAAAGCCCAACCGCACCTCAAGCAAGCAACACGCGGAGGGGAAGCATATAAAAAGCCAATTATTTATCTTTATTTAGCTGAGGCACTGCCGGGCGCACCTGCCACCGCTGGTGCTGCTGCCTCTGGAGCCATAGCCACAGCAGGCTGATTTTCCTGATTTTCTGCCACCATCACGGCTACATCGCGAAATGCCGCTCCAGCAGGAATCTGTTGATCGGCCATAAGAACAACATCTTTATATTCGGTCTCTTTGGCAAAATTTTTCTCACTATCACGCGTATTCAAGGAACAATCCTCCGTAAATGCAATCGAAGCAATCCTCACCGGCGCGGTCAAATTCAACGCAACATTCGCCTTAAACCGCTTCCTCAGTACCGTTCTTGGCTGCAGTAATTTTTCAAAATCAGCAGAATCCTTCATCTCATTTATGGAACGGAAATCGAGGGTTCCCTTGGTCAAATCGGCAAGCGTACCAAAAATACTATCCATGAAGCCAGAGGCCTGCTTGTTTTCAAGGAGTTTTCCATAGGCACGCGCCCCGATACCATACCCCATCGCTCCAAGGAGCAGACTAAGCATCGGATGCTTGTTCGGGTTAGTAAAGGCCTCCTCGAGTTTTTCCTGTCCATACATGAGGAGCATCAGCGTACCGCCGGCCGCATGATCATTCATGAACTGATCGAGAGTTTTATATCCGCTATCGCCAGCACCCTTCATGACGGCCTCTTTCGCAAGAGTATCGAGACGTGCAACCGCGGCATCATATTTCGCCCTGCTCGCATCGACAACCTTCACTCCTCCGGCTTCAACAACAACCCCATCTTCGATGGTAACCTCCAGCTGAATGTCATTATCCACCCCATCCGCCAAAATCGCCGGACAATTCGCAATGACAGAGCGATGGAACGAATCGAAGAGTTCATCGAGAAAAACCGTCCTGGCCGCCGCCTGCTTCGAAGAATCAAGCTTCTTATATCCATCCTTACCCTCAAAATCAGCGGCAGCAGTTCTATAAAAACCGTCAGCATCCTTAAGGGTAAAATTCCTCGTACCATCCAAAACCTTCTTCAAGCTATCATCGGCCTCCCTGGAAACCTCCTTTGCCGGTTCCGGAGAAACAGCGATCTTCAAAGCGCCAAGTTTTTCACGCACCTCAGCCTGCACGATACTTTCCCTCGCAACCCGAAGAGCCTCCGGCGAAACCTGGGACTGCGGTAAAGTCTGCGACTGACCTTCATTGGGAGCTGGTTGTGTTGTTGCCATCAGGCAATTATACCACAAATAGCCTCAAAACGTCAACTCCTCATCCTCCGCCGTGCCAAAATCGAAAAACCGAAGCAGTATGTCGACGCTAAAATTTCTCACACGGGCCACTTTTGCTAAATCAACATTTCCGCTAGGAGATGACTGAAACCGCTCAAGCAAAATAGCGCACCCGGAGCGGAAAACTTCGTGTCTCATAAACTCCGTGTCTTGAAGCAAAATTCGGACAAGCACATGGATTTCAGAAGCATTCAGTCCGTACTGTGCCTCAAGAATATACGCAAGTTGCCCGGCAAAAGCCTCCGCGCGCTCATCAAGAGTCGGCACTGGACGCAGACCAACCGCCTCAGCAATCCTATCAACAGTAAGATCGGAAAAATCAACCGGTCGAGGATTTTCACTCATACAGCTACAATTAACTTTTCAAACCTGCCGGCATCGTCATAGGGACCAATCACGGCCAAGTACATCTTCGCCGGGTCAAACGTCGCTTGCGCCACCCGTCGCACATCGGCAATCGTTACGGCATCAATGGCGGCCTGTATCTCCTCCGGCTCCTTGGTATATCCATAAAGAACCTGGTACTTACCGAGAAGATGGGCATACTCTTCACTATCTTCGAGCTTCAATATCGTCTTCCCCTTGATAAATTCTTTCGTCTTCGTGAGTTCTTTTTCGCTCAAATTTTCCTCGGCAATTTTTGTATACTCTTCAATCACGGCGCCGATCGCCAGATCAATCCGCTTGAGATCGACACCGGCATTTGTCGTGAATAAGCCACAATCCGTGAATCCTTCCGCAGTCGAATTAATATAATATGCAAGTCCCTTATCCTCACGAACATTCATGAACATGCGTGAACTCATACCGGACCCGAGCGCAACACTCAAAACCTTGGTCGCCCAAAAATCCTTCTCCGGCTCAGAAACCTGTGGAAAGCCAATGCAAATATGCGACTGCTCCGTCTTTCTCTCCCGAAGGAACACCCGCTTCGCGGTATTCAAAGGTAGGAGCACCGCCTGATCGCGGGTCGGTTCAGCCGCTTGCAGTTCAGCAAAATACCGCTTCACTTTCTCGATAATATCCTCATGCTGGATATTTCCGGCCACGGATATGACAATATTTTTTGGCACATAGAGCGACTGCTTAAACGCAACAAACTCATCGCGTGGCAACCCCATGATGACATCGCGCGTCCCCACTTGATCCCATCCCATCGGCTGATCACCAAAGACAAGCTGTTCGAAATCCCAACCAATCTGATAGGTTGGTGTATCCTGATACATATTGTATTCCTCCATGATGACTCCGCGCTCCTTGTCTATTTCGGCGGAATCAAATGTGGCATGAATGAGCATATCGGAAAGCACATCGAGTGATGTATCGAGGTGGCTCGCGGCCGCCTTCACATAGTATCCGACATACTCCTTACCGGTAAACGCATTGAAATCCCCTCCGATATTATCAATCGTCTCGGAAACCTCACGCGCCGTCTTATACTTCTTTGCACCCTTGAAAAACATATGCTCAAGAAAATGTGAAATCCCGTTGATCTGTTTCGTCTCGAAACGCGATCCCGCGCGCACAAGTATGAGTACGGTCGCCGCCTGGGTATTTTCAAGACGTTTCGTTACCACGCGAAGCCCGTTTGGAAGGGTAGAAAGACTGATCATAAAGCCAACATAGGATACAAGGGGTTGAACAATCTGTCAACGCTTCATCAGCTTCATTTTTCACAAATTTCCCCTATAATAAAGCCCCATGGTAGAAGCCCGCCGCCCGAAAATGCCCGCAGACCGGCCAAAAATCATACTGATTTTTCAGCTGGGCATTGTTGCGATAATCATTCTACGCCTCTTTTGGCTGCAGGTTATTGAGCACAATTTTTATAAAAACGTAGCGGCAAAGGAACACTACGGTTACACCGAACTCCCGGCCCGTCGCGGAGAAATTCTCATCCGGGATTACAACTCCAAAGATCTGTATCGTATCGCCACTAATACGACGCTTGATCTCATCTACGCCGACCCGACGCTCATCAAAAATCCGGAGGCGGTCGTAGAAACGCTCGCGCCTCTCCTCTTCAATCTCGAAGAAGCGCGTGAACAGGATAATGCCCGCATCGAGGATGCGCGAAAAAAACTCGAGCCGATTCTGACAGAAATTGAACAGCAAACGGAAGCTATCGCCACAGCCAAACCAACCATCACCCTCACCGAAACTCAGCAACAAACGCTCCAACCCCTCACCAACGAGCAGTTAAAGGAAAAATTCTGGCAAGATTTTCGCACAAAAATATCCTCAACGACTCGAACGCAAATCATACTTGGCACCGATATCGATGATTCAGTCATAGAACAATTAAAAAATAAAAACCTCACCGGTGTCGATGCGCATAAAGGCAACATCACGATTTTTCCTCTGGAGATGACGGATCGCACAGAGACGCTCACAACACTCGGGAATCTCCTGAACATTCCCGTCTCCCAAATTCAAAAAATTATTAACTCGAAAAACCGCTACGTAGTTTTAAAAAGAAAAACACATCCAAAAATCTCGGACGAAATAAAAACCATACTAAAAAAGGACAAAGAAAAAAAATTCACCGGCATCGGCATTCAACCTGAGTATTACCGCTTCTATCCGGAAAAAACGCTCGCCGCAAACATTCTCGGGTATGTAAATACAACGGGCGACGGAGTCTACGGCATAGAAAATAAATTCAACGTCCAGCTCCAGGGGAAAAAAGGAATTTTTCAGACAGAAAAAGATTCACTCGGTCGTCAAATTACCGTAGGCGACAGCGTAATACAGCAGGCGGTGGACGGCGATGATATCGTTCTCACCATTGATCGCTCTATCCAGATGAAACTCGATAAACTCATAGCGAAGGGGGTGCAGGACACGCGTGCAGATGATGGCCTCGGCATCGTCTACGATCCCCAAACGGGGAAAGTACTGGCCATATCTCACTATCCGACATTCGACCCGAATGTATATGGAAAAACGTTCGACAAAGAAACGATCAATCTCAAACCGGAAGAGGTGGCTCGTCTGAAAGCCGTGAACGAAAAAGCGGGTCTCTACTCGCTCATCATCGACAACCAGACGGGAGTAAAAATAGATATTTTTAAAGAAGTGTATCGGGACGGAACCGTCGTCTACAAAAAATACAAAAACAAGGTCGGCGCCGAAGCCTTTCAGAACAAAGCGGTTGCCTGGCCATACGAACCCGGGTCGGTTTTCAAGCCGCTCGTGATGTCAGCGGCAATCGACGATAACGACGTCAACGCGAACACGGTCTACAACGACACCGGCCCAATCAAAACTGATGAGTACACCATCAAAAACGCTCTCGAGAAATACTATGGCTCCATTACCATGACAACCATTCTGGAAAAATCACTGAACACTGGCATGGCCTTCATTGCGCGCAAAATTGGACGCAATCTCCTCTACAATTATATCGTGAAATTTGGATTCGCATCACGCACCGACATCGAATTTACCGACGAAGCGGCAGGGAAGGTAGAACACTTCACGCAGTGGGCGGAATCGGAACTCATCACTCACGCCTTCGGCCAAGGTATCACGGTAACACCGATCCAGCTCATCTCCGCTTACGGAGCACTCGCGAAGAAAGGCACGCTGATGCAGCCTTACATCGTGGATGAAATTCGCCAAGCAGACGGAAAAATCATTAAAAATGAACCTCACGCAGCTCGCCAGGTCATCAGTGAACAAACCGCCAACATAATCACACAAATGCTGGTGAGCGCCGTCGAACGCGGAGTCGCCACCCACGCTGGAGTTCCAAATCACTACATCGCGGGGAAAACGGGCACAGCTCAAACATACTACAAAGGAAAACCGCTCTTCGGTGTAGGAACAACCATCGCAAACGTCCTCGGATACGGGCCGGTTGTAAACCCGCGCTTCGTTATTCTCGTCAAACTTACGCGCCCGCGCCAGAGTGAGTGGGCCGATGCCACAGCCGCACCTATTCTCTCGCAAATGGCCGAATTCCTCTTCAACTACTTCAACATTCCTCCCGACAAGAAAGGCTCACTGACACCGAAAAACATCGGCGCGGCGTGATGCAAAAAAACACCGAAAAAAATTTGCATCACTTTCAAAATTACCTCTCATTTCTAATTTTTTGGGATCTTCCCCCACACCTCACTGGCCATCTTCCAATCGAGATTTTTCATGAAATCCTCGATGTACGATTTTCGATCGCTCCCGTAATCCATGAAGTAAGCATGTTCATAGACATCGAGGACGATGACGGGAATCGCACCCCACACGCCCCCCTGATTGTGCATGTCGCCGATGTAGTTATGGAGTCGTCCGTCATTCGTATCAAAAGCGAGCACAGCCCACCCGCGTGCCGACATGCCGCATGCACGGAAATCAGTCATCCAGTTATCAACCGATCCGAACTCTGCCGCCAAAGCCTCGCCGAGTGCTCCGCTATCTGCCGCACTCTGTCCATCTCCGGCAAGCACACTGAAATAATCTTCATGAAGATAGACGCCATTAGCAGCGAACGTCTCCTCGAGTTTTAGATCGCGAAAATCACTGTAAGTCGCATTGGCATTCGCGCGATCAACACTCTTCAATTTCTCTTCAATCTCATTTTTTTTATTCACATACCCGACATAGAGCTTATCATGATGTATTTCGAGCGCCTTCTCGGAGATATTCCCGATGCGCCGGAGAGAAAATGGGAGAGTCTTCGCTGTGTAAGCCATAGAAAAAAATTAAAACGTAGAGACTTCATAATACCGCATGGGAAAAAATCTTGCAATCACGAGATGACAGGAGTACGATACTCACAAGAAACGAACTTCACCCTCACTTAAAATCCCGTTTTCTCTAAAAGAGCGGGGTTTTTTATGCACCGGTTTTTCAAAATCTGGCAACGCGCGGTTGCAGATTCACCAAATCTCTCCGTAAAACCGACGCGGTGATATCGAGTCCGGCACCGGGTCCCCGGAGACGATAGGATCTTTGTTGCGTATACATATCAGTTACCACCCGAATGTAATTATCGGTTCCATCGAGTTGGGCAAATGGGCTATCGAGGGGAACCTCCTGTATACCGACACAAAGAATGGATTCATCGTCTTTCAGCTCAAGCGAAGCAAGGTATCGCAGTGCGCATCTCCGATCTTCAGCTTCTTTTACAGTCCTACACATCTCGTCATCGAGATGCGCTGCAATTTCAAACAAACACTGTTCAGGATCGGGAATGAGGAAATACGGCTCGGGCAAAAAGGGGCGAACTTCAATATTATCAAGCTCTACCGGATAACCCGCTTCACGAGCCAAAATCGTAAGTTTACGGGCGACATCGAGGCCATTGAGATCATCACGATAATCCGGCTCTGTGTAGCCATTTTCACGGGCAGACCGAATCGCCTCAGACATTCTCATACCTCCCGACATCTTATGGGTAATAAATCCAAGAGTTCCGGAAAGTGAAGCATCGATACGATGGACGCGATCACCGAGAGTATGACGCTCGCTCAACCACGGAACCGCCCCGAGACCCGCCATCGCAGTGGCACTATAACGATAACGAGTCGGATCGGCAGTAAGACGTTTATAATCCTCATAACTGAAAAAACCTACCGGATTTTTATTTGCCGCGGCAATTTTTGATCTTGTTTGAGCTATAACATGCAAATGGAAATCAAGGGCACCTTTTTTCTCCGATGTAGCATCTACAAAAACAAGATCTTCTTCATATCCCAATTGACCAAGAATATATGGGAGCGCAGAAATTCCGGCAGAAGAATGTTCAAGGGAGCCCATCACCTCAGATACCCGTTTACGAGTCTGCACGAAATCCAGGAGACCATCTCGAGAAAATCCACCCTCACGAATCGCAAAATGTTTACTATCCGCAAGACCGACAACCACCGTCGGATTCTCATGTTTATTCAACTCCGGAACGTCATGATTCGCTATCTGTCTGAGCAATTCCCTGCCTACATTCCCCGTCGCACCGATGACGAAAACATTTTGACGCATACGCGCATTTTACAAACCACCTTCACGAACGTCAAAAAAACTAGAAAAAACGGCTTTACAATGAACAAAAAAACGCAAAAAAGTAACACTTTACTGGCAGGGGCGGAGGGAATCGAACCCGCAACAACGGTTTTGGAGACCGGTATGATACCACTTCACCACGCCCCTAAGCCACGACATCATAGCACAACGCTGTGCACACTTCACCTATTTTCTAAACATCCTCAAACAAATCACTGCTCGATTCAATCTCCGGATAGCCAACGGTCGCGCCGCGCCACCCAACACAGAGCGCACTCAAAACATTCTCCACTCGATGCCTCACTTCTGAAGGATCATGAAAATCGCCGTTTAAATCAACAATGCTGCTAAAAATTCGCTCCCGATCTCGACGGAGTCCGCGCACTTTGGAAAGAAGGATATAGCGCCGGACATTACATTGATCTAGAAAAAAGCCGTCGTTCAAACCGGCCATGCCAATATGTCTCTGCAGCTCTTTCAAGTCGCGCAAAAGCGCCTCCGCCTCAACGGCACTACTATCAAGGAAGAACCTCTCCAATCTCGGAAAAACTTCATGCCGAATTACTTGAGGATAATGATCATCGCCAGGCTCACTTCTTCGCGAAGACCGAAAACCCATCGCTCGCGTAATTTTCCAGCGGGAATCCACGGCCAAGCTTTCAACATCAAAATCCGGAAGTACCCGAGAAACGCTTGGCAACAAACTCGGCTCCTCACCCTTTCTCTTCGGAAAATCCCATCTCACATAAGGCGACCCCACATATTGAAAAGAAATCTTGGAAGACCCGACTTTCCCGGAATATAACTCATCAAACCGCACATACAGACTCTTGGTAAATCCCACCCACTCCGCATAATTCCACTCTTCACACTTTTTTACTCTTTCATACTCACGCAGAAAATCAACACCCAGATCGCGCAACGAATTGAGTACCCGGATCATTTCAATCATAAAATCCTTCCGCATGTAACTCACGCAATCATCCCCGCGCTTCCCATATTCCGCTATCAAGAGATCGAAACATGTCTCCTCGAAGCGCTGCTTCCAATTCCCGCATCCGCTCTTCAAAAGTCCAATGAGCTCACCCAAATAATATCGGATAGCGTGTTCGGCCTCAAATTCAGAAAGAAGTTTCGTCTCTTGAGAATTCAAAGGACGATCAGGAATAATATCGAGTTGCAACTTCACAGGTCTATCATTTTTCATTCCAGAAAAATTCATGGCAGAACCCTAGCAAGTTTAGATTATAGCGTCAACCAGAAGCCTATACTTCATCCAATTTTCCTTTTATTCCTCAATACTTTTTGCTAAACTCCCTCCGCATTCCTCAAGTGCGCCGTCGTAGCTCAGTGGTAGAGCAACCCCATGGTAAGGGGTAGGTCGCAGGTTCAACTCCCGTCGACGGCTCCAGACTTCCACCAAGAAATACCGTTTCCTGGCCCATTTTCGCAGTAATAAGATCCAGAGCGCGGTGTACATTTGCACGTTTTTCTTCACGCCTGAGAATCTCCGAAGCATCATCAAAAAGTGAAAATTGCCGATCACGCTGCTCCAGTAGGGCCTCGTGCCGCAATCCAGTAAGAGTTACACCGATCGCACAATAGTCTACTCCGCGACGAAAAAGCGCATCAAGCATTTCGCACATCTCGCTGATCATATCTACGGGGAAAGCGCTCAAGGCATCTCCATCGATATGTACTATGGCACGTGACCGCATTTCTCTGCTTACAACCTCATCACCATCCCGCACTCCACCTTCCTCACATCAAGGGCATGGGCAATCTCATGATGTGCCTTACAGAGAGGTGCCAGGAAGTGGGGATCGTGAGACTTCGTGAGGCCGTAGCGTGCAGTGTGGTGGAGCTGCTCGGACTTCTTCAGGCATCCTTCTTTGGCACACTTCGTGCCATACTCCTCGCGCACGATATCCTTCACCCGCTTCGGGACGTACCGGCCGCTCCCACCCTGCAGGGCGAGCTCTTCGGCGATATCATCCTTCTCCTGCTCTATGTATGCTTCTCGCTCTTGAAGGAACTCGAGAAGGGCAGTATTGATGTCGATGCCCTTCATCTTGAGGGCACGCAGCTTACTCACCACCTCCGGAGAGAATCCGAACTCGCTCTCTTGCTCAAACATCGAATTGCTTTCTGGCTTCTGGACGTCCAGGAATTCAGCTTTATCAGACTCTTGACGCATTTCGATTTTAACGTCACGAACAAAAGTTTTGAGGGCATCAACCGACATCACCCGTACCTTTTCAGCGAGCTCTTCTTCATTCTCTGAAGTGGCGAGAGACATGACTCGGGTAATCTTATTCACGCTCACTTCTCCGCTCTCAAGCAGACTTCGTAAGGCAGGCTTATCATGTAACCGTGGAGAGAGGCTGAGCGACTCATCCACCTGTGCCTCACTCAAACCCGCCAGAATCTTCCCAAAGACGTAGATGGAAGAGAAACCCTTTCTGAGGTACAAACGCCGCCGCTCAACCTCCGGCAGTAGGGCACGGAACCTATTCCGCCACACGAGAGCCTCACGTCCGTACCGTTCACAGCGATCGAGGAGTTCGGCATCGGACAGATCAGAAATATCGTGAGTGCTCCGAGAATGGAGAACCGCATCGGAGAGAGTGGAAACATGAGGAGTGATAGACATGGATGAAGTAGGTGAAAATATACTCACCTATACTATCCCACTCCATCCCGACAAATACAACCAAAAACCAACAACTTCGGCATGACAATACAACGAAACCATGGTGGAGTAAGTAAACGCTCACCT
>Ga0233425_10002551_pt1 | contig 35394 bp, 33 predicted proteins | sample Watercolumn_Towu_2_FD_181712 | JGI IMG/M metagenome (GOLD analysis project Ga0233425, IMG submission 181712) | Freshwater microbial communities from Lake Towuti, South Sulawesi, Indonesia - Watercolumn_Towuti2014_140_MG | ecosystem: Environmental > Aquatic > Freshwater > Lake | place...
CCCGTGTGGTACTATGTCAAATACTTAGGCGCCAAAGTTTCCCATATCTATGTCATTGGCAACCCCTTACTTTTGTGGTTTGGACTTGCCTCACTCATCATAAGTTTCAAACATATCTTCAAACATCCCTACACTCTATTTTATCTACTCTATATCATCTTTACTCTGCCGTGGGTATTTTCTCCTCGCATCATGTTTTTTTATCACTATCTTCCTTCCGCGAGTTTCTTGATGATCCATCTCTCAGCTTGGATTATGAACGAACAAAAAAAATACCTATCTTTTTATCTTACGATTTTTCTCCTTTCACTCATTATCATTTCTCCCATGCTCTACGGTCTACCAATGTCGAGTGTTTACTGGACACAGTTCTTCAAGTTTATCCCTAGTTGGAAATAAATATCTTGACTTAAATCAGTAGCAGTCCTAGGGCTCCGGCAATCAGCAGTAGTATCCCTACTCCCACTGTCCCTACAGTCACCTCAAATACACCTGCTTGCGGGAGAGTGGTAGGTACAGGTGATGGTTGTACGACGATCGCACCATTTGCATCCATAGTGATACTACAACTGTCGCGTTGGCCATTTGTCGAGGATACCTCGGCAGTATTGGCAATCGATGTTGTACCGGCTACATTTACCGTCGCTCTAAAAGATCGTTGGGCTTCGCTTCCTGCAGCGAGAGTACCTAGAGTACAAGTCACCACTCTTGTGGTAGAGTCGTATGTACAGCCCGAATCACCATCAATGTATGTCAGGTTACTTGAAAGTTTGTCGGTAATAGTTGCATCAGGTGCACTGGTTCCACCATTATTTTTCGCTGTCACATTGTAAAGGATTGTCTGTCCAGTTTTGATCGTACTGGCATTGGCGATTTCTTTCTCCATGTAGTAAAAGGCGCTTCGGTTGCGCGCATCATCTTCATATGCTTTTTTCGTCACACAATCAAGTGCTGCGGCAGGTGGCGTAGAAGGGGAAGGGGTGGGGGTAGAGGAGGCAGGAGTTGATGGTGATGCAGAAGGAGATGACGATGCACACGCCACTACAATATTTTTTGAACATACAGACACTGGTTCAATAGCCAAAATCGGCGCTGTCGTAGCGCTCGGGGCTATACTCGCTTTAGCTTGTGGGGTAGGTAAAGTAGCTACATTACTAGGTTTGCGCACAAAATACACTATACCTACCGCAACTAGTATCAATGCAAATATCCCTATTCCAATCAGCAATGTTTTTTTCATTGTACAGCTCCTGTCCAAGTAGGATTGCATGTCAGTACTCCGGCTATCGTCGCACACACTTTACACTGTACAGAGTACGTGCCACAGGCATTTATTGTCAGTTCAGCAGTGGTAGCAGTTTTATTGGCCAATAGTTGGTCGGCTCCGTCGTTTAGACTGTATCTAAATTTGTAGCTTAGACTCGCCGCTCCTGCGGGGGTAATACTACCTGCACAGGTAAAGGTAACTTTGTCGCCTATAACTGGTGTAGTTGCTGGTGTCTGAGTGAGTCCGGTACAAGCTAGTGTCGGAGTCGTGGTCACACAGTTGGCATCGGTCGTGCATGTGTCAGCACCAGCTCCATTCACTGTCTCACAGACCTTAGTGGTCAGATTACATGCCTTGTGAGTAGGAGTATCTTGCTTACATCCACAAGTGCTGGTGTAGGAATTATGACCTGATCCCGTATCCTCCTGGATAGTACCACAAAAACAACTTAAATTTCCTGTAAATAATTTGCCATTTAAAGCGGTACATGGACCACCAGAATACACAACTCCGTCCTCTCCTTTAACACCTTCTCTACAAATATATTTCCCATTGCCAAATCCTCCTTTACTCATTTGATTCTTACAATTTGCATCTACAGCATCTTTTGCAGCCTGAAGTTTTGTTGGATCAGAATGAGCAGAGTCAGCCCAGTAATATCGAATATTTTCATGATCTCCTTTCCACTCAACACCTACCTGAATACATTTTACAGATCCTACTATGATGGTATATCCTTCCTCTGATGCTGCCTGATTGCAACCTATCCCTTTAGTATTGCAAAAAGCATAACTTCTTCCTACACTATCTACACTGGCACACCATACATATCCCTTACCGGCTCCTTCACATGTGCTTTGACTATCTAAAGTAGTATTCACATTTGGGTTTTCCGTATCTTTACCTGGAACTCCGCTATTACAAATTCCAGTTATCCTACATTCTCCGTTCCTCCAGACCATCCATCCACCGTTAAAACAACCATTACAGGTTGCCTGAGTTTTGTCCGCCAACACTCCAGCCACTTGATTTGGTTTTGGTTGTCCATATTTACTATAAGCATAATACCCCGCAATCCCTAGTCCGCTCATGATCACCAATACAAGACCGATCACTAGTCCTAGTTTCGACTGCTTAGGTTTATCTGCTACTACTTCGTTAGTAGGTGGCGCGGGTGGTACAGGTGGTAGATAACTAGATCCTAGATTTGCATTGACACTTTCTGTAGTAGGTGGCGTTACAGTATTGGCTACACCAGGATTGATCGGCGCATTCAAAGTCGCTGTGGCAAATGCCAGTGGTGTATCGTCTCCCATCGCTACTTGTGCTGTACTTGTTGGTGTTGCGACATTTGCAACAGGTGCATCCAAAGGTCCCAAAGCAGCATCAACCGTAGCTTGTGGGTCAGGTAGTTTTGGTGTAATTGGGTCAGGCATATATTTCTAGAGCGCCAAAAGCGCGACTCCTACTATCATAATGACGATTCCAAGCCCTGCCGTCAATAGCGTATTTTCAATCACACCTGTAACTGGTACACCACTATCTGTTGCTGGCATTGCCACCCTGGGTGTCGCACTAGCTTTTGCTGATGCACTAGCTGTTGCTACCGGTGCTGTACTAGCTTTTGTTCCAGACTGAGTTGCGACAAAGGCTGGATCCACATTCGTTCTTGGATCAGTGATCGTAAATGATTTCTCTACTTTAGCACTAGTACCTCCAGTAGCTACGCTGGATACAGTAATTTTTTGCTTCCCAGTTTTCAAGTCTATCACTGGAGCCCAACTCCACGTTTTATCACTCGACACAACTACAGTATCTGAGACAGATTTTTGTCCAGAAATAGAGATAGATAGTGTGCTGCCTTGTGGCCCTGTACCTCTAAACTCTGGTCTCAGAGTATTGAGTGTTTCACCCTCTACTTTAGGATTCACGATAGTTAGATTGGTTGTACTCACTGCATTGATATCTCCCAGTGGCTCTACGTTAAATATCGCAGGTGTCTCCACTTGTGCGACATTGGGAGTTGCCGCCACAGTCAAGAAATCTTGATTTTGACCCAAAGTAATGGGTGGTACCGGAGTCGAGTTGGTCAGTGTGACATTTACATTTGACTGTGCTGTGCCAGAATCTACCAATATATTGGCGATCGTTGCCGAAGGATCAAAGTCTACGTACGATTTGCCCTCACTCGTCCGAATAGTCGAGAGGGTAAACGTATAATTGCCATTTTCTTGCGCAATAGTTGAGCTACTCACTCCTCCTGGCAACGTCAGATAGACAAGCGTATCTGTCGCTGGTTGTTTCGTACTAGTTTGTACGTTGCCATAAAAACTCACAGAAACTGGGGTTTGTGCGATCACCGAACCAGTAGTTACAGTATAAGGACTTCCGTTGTTATCAAATACCGTCTTTTTGTCTCCAGTTACGATTCTAAAAGCATACTGAGTATTGGGTTGTAACCCCTCAACTGTCACATGGTGGGTCAAGTATTTGCCCGTTTCCGAGCCCACATCTCGAATATCGTTTCCAATATTGTCTATTTTCCCCCCCACTGCTCCATACTCGATTGCTCCACTATTTATAGTCTTGCTCACCCAGCTCACCGAAAACTTGTTGTCTGATACGTTTGTAATTTTTATTTTTTGTGGTGCCAGTTCAGCCATCATTTGCTTTGAATTACCTGCAAAATAATAAAAATACGCCACAATAGAAGCTCCAATAAAAAACAATCCGACCAACGTTGGTATACGCTTAGCTAATATGTTCATTGTTCATTGCCCGTATCAATACTAGCACTTGGATTCGTTTCTATCACGTTTATAGTGACTGGCACAAAATTTAAATCCACTTGCTTCCTTGCTTTGACTAGTTCTAGGGTCTCTTTGTCGATCACTGGATTGACTGGAGTTAATAGTTTTTTGTCGACCTCTACTTTTTCAGGTGCTTTACTTAAAGCATCCATTACCGCAAATGTAGTCCACAGCATCGCAGTAATAAAAGTCATTACTGCTATCTGATAATATGTTCGACTCACTAGTACACTACTTCGCCTTGCCATTACTTTGTTCCTTTCTTTGTTTGTGTAGCTTTAGTGATTTCTGCTTCATCTGCTAGGTAGTATGCATTTCCAGATATTTCTAGTTTGAGGTTGGCTTTTGTGGCGTCACTCGCATTCCCTCTGACATTAGTAGGCGATATACTAAAAGACTCAAGCATCAGTATCCGTTCCCACTGCAACAATTGATTTAAAAACGACTGTAGTTGAGGATATGATCCTGTGGTTCCAATCTGGAATTTGAGTTCTATTGCACTATGTGTCTTGTCATGGAAAAATGGTGTGCTGAGTCTAGAAAAGAGTATGCTTGCCCCCAGTGATTCACTATCCAGCATCACCCCAGTCTGATCCGCCATAGCTTCAACTGCTTTTACAAAACCGCTGTAGTCAACGCCTTTGTTTGGCACGCTTGCATTTAATTTTGGCAGCATCGATACAATTGTTTCATATTGCGCCGAAGCGGCCTGTAGATTTTTTACCTTTGTTTTGAGCGTTTGCGAAGTTTTTTGTGATTCCGCTATCGTCTTTTTGAGACTCGTAATAGAAACCAGCGTGGGGCGTAGTGCAAAAGCAATAAACACTGCCATCACTAGTAAAGAAAGCACCAAGGTCAAAGATACCGACACAGCCGGTATCTGATAATATCGGCGTAGATCCCTGGAATATTTGCTAGTATCAAACTTCATTTTGCACTCCCTATTTTAGCGGTGATTTCAAACTGAATTTGTGCTCCTTTGGTTGAGCTAGTTTCCAATTTACTCAAATTGATATTTTTGAAGTTTTTATTTTGCTGGAAACCAGTCAAAAATTCCCCAAATCCAGTTAATGATCCTCCATATGCCGACATACTCAAAGACTCTTCCGAAATTGCAATTTTATCAAACCATACATCCGGCGGTGTGATTTGACTGATTTGATCAATCGTGGTTAAAACTGTGTTTTGTGTTTTTATTGCCTCTTTAATTTTTTCAAGCTGTTTTTGTGCCAAGATATAGTCTCGCTCTATTTGTTCGTACGACTTGATTACTGCGCTGTCTTTGGCGATATTTTTGCGTAAATCAGTTAGTTGTCTATCGAGAGTAAATCGATAAAGGAATGCTCCCATCACAATGAGTTGAGTCAAAATGACCGCCCATTTCCCAAATACTAATGCCCACTCCAGCACAATTCCCAAAGCACTATCTTCAAAACTATCTCGAGGCAACAAATTAATCGACTGTTTGTGACCAAAAAATGCGGGCAGCTTCATTAGTCCAGTATAGCGCGTCTAAGAAAAAAAATCTTGCCTTATTTCTTTTTGCTGAGTTTAGAAATTCGAGACTTCAATCTACTAGCGTGACCTTTAGTTACCAGGTGTTGTTTGACCGCTTTGTCCATTGCACTGTACAAAGATTTCAGCGATTCGAGGCTAGGTTTGGTTCTAGCCAGCTTGATCGCCGTTTTTAGTTGACCTTTAGCCGTCAGATTGCTTGCTGTACGTCGCTTGTCGACTCGAGCTTTTTTAATTGCAGATTTTGTAAGTGGCATAACGAAGGTAGTATACCAGGTGCGCTTTTGTCGTGCAAGGCTATGCTTTGCGCAGTATCTGCTATAAACTAATGGTTATATGTTCAAGCGATTGTTTGAAAAGGAGAGTTCTTCGATATTGTCTGCCGCTACTATCATCATGGGTGCTACTCTCGCCTCTGCTCTTCTAGGACTTGTCCGCACTCGTCTCCTCATTTCATATTTCTATACCGACAAAGCCGTCGTCGATGTTTTTTGGGCCGCTTTTCGTCTTCCAGACATGATTTTTCAGATTATTGTTGTTGGGGCTTTATCTTCTGCCTTCATTCCTGTTTTTGGGCGCTATATTGGCAACAAAAAGGAAAGCAACCTCATCGCTTCATCCATGATCAACGCGGTCATGACGATCATGATTCTCTTGTCGATCGCTATATTTAGCTTTGCTCATCCGCTTTCCAAGATGATCGCAGGCGGGTTCGCAAATGATCAGCTACTGCTCATGGCGAGTTTGACTCGTATTATGGCCGCCGCCCAAATCTTTTTTGGCTTCTCGTCGTTTTTAACTGGTGTCATCCAATCACACAAGCGTTTTCTCATCCCTGCGCTCTCTCCTGTTCTGTATAACCTCGGTATCATCATCGGTATTCTCACCTTTGGTCGTAGTCTTGGTATATATGGAGCAGCCATTGGTGTCGTCATCGGAGCAGTTTTACACCTACTGGCACAACTCCCTCTAGCTTACAAACTCGGTTTTCGTTATTCCTTTACCTACTCTGGTGGTCACGGGGCGGTCAAAGAAATGAGCAAGTTGATGCTCCCTCGTCTACTTACCCTTTCTCTTGTCCAAATCGAAGCAACTGCCATTATCACTTTTTCTAGTTGGCTCTCTGCCGGCACTGTCACCCTCATCTCAATCGCCCAGCAACTTGCGACCTTGCCGGTACGTTTGATTGGTATCCCTATTGCCCAAGCTTCACTTCCTTTCTTTACCAAAGTCACCTCCAAAAATGATCTTCTTGCGTTAGCTACCATGGTCAACAATACCATTCTCGAGATGCTTTACCTGGCTCTTCCTTCGAGCATTATCGTCCTCGTCTTGCGTATTCCACTTGTACGCTTGGCGTACGGTGCCGATTCTTTTCCCTGGGCCGAAACGGTTTTGACCGGCAAGTTAGTTGCGATTCTTGCTATCTCTATCGCCGCTAGGTCACTCACTCACATCTTGGTTCGTGTCTTTTACTCGCTCCACAACACACTCACTCCGTTTTTGACCAACCTTCTCTCCACCATCATCAATATTGGACTCAGTTACTACTTCTTGTTTATTCTCAAATCAGGTGTTCTCGGCATGGCTTTTGCTATTACAGTCGCTTCCACCGTCGAAACCATCATCTTGACCTGGTTACTTTATAGTTTAGCTGGCTTCTCCAACAATCTACTCTTTAAGCCAGTCTCTAAAATGCTTTTCATTACGCTCGTCACCTCGCTTGCTTTGTGGCTCCCATTACGTTTTTTGGATGCTCTCATCTTTGATACTACCCGCACGGTACCTTTGATATTCTTGACCATTACCGTCGGCCTTATTGGCATGGCAGTATATGTCTTGCTTTCATACATCTTCAAAATTAATGAATTGACTGTTTTTATACGTCTTGCGCAAAAAATTGGTCGTTGGCAAAGTGCGCTCTCTGAGTCCAAAGAAACTTTAGAAACCTCTGAAACCAACGCCTAACCTCTGGTATAATCAACAAATGATTCAAAATATTCGCAATTTTTCTATCATCGCTCATATCGACCATGGTAAAACCACCTTGACCGATCGCTTGCTTGAGGCTACTGGCACTGTTGCTTCCGGTGGTGCGGTCAGACTCATGGATAGCAATCCCATCGAAGTAGAAAGGGGAATCACTATCAAGCTCGCGCCAGTCAGAATGATGTATCAGTGTCACAGTGACACTGTGTCACAGCAATCAGATTTAACATACCAGTTAAATCTGATAGATACTCCCGGACACGTCGATTTTTCCTACGAAGTATCACGCGCTCTTCATGCCTGCGAAGGCGCAGTACTCGTCGTCGACGCCACAAAAGGTATCCAGGCGCAAACCATTGCCAATTACGACAAAGCTAAAGCCGCTGGACTTACCATCATTCCTTTTATCAACAAAATCGATATGCAAGCGGCCGAGCCAGAGAGAGTAGCGCTCGAGCTCGTGGAAACCTTGGGCTTTCAAGAAGAAGACATCCTTTATGGCTCTGCCAAATCTGGTATCGGGGTCACTGAGTTGCTTGAAGCTATCGTCAAGCGCATTCCTGCTCCCTCACCAAGTCATACAAATACAAACAAGGTTCGTAACTTTGTTAATCCTGACTCACTCCGCGCCCTAGTCTTCAATAGTACTTTCGATACCCACAAGGGAGTCATTGCCTTCGTCAAAGTGATCAATGGCAACATCAACAAAGCAAATAGAGGCAATCTCAAGCTCTACGCCACAAACGAAAAACTATCTCCACTCGAAATCGGCTTTTTCTCTCCCGATATGCGCGCTACCGACCAAATTTTGACCGGTGAAGTCGGCTACATCGCAACCGGTCACAAAGATATCCGCGCCATTACTATTGGTGACACTCTCACAACTGTTGACTCAGATATTACCCCTGTCCCAGGATATCAAAAACCTCAACCCATGGTATTTATGGATATCTACCCCATTGACGCCGTCGATTATCGTAATCTCGTCGACGCTCTTGGCAAACTCGCTTTAAACGACGCTTCACTCACTTACCATGCCGCTTCCTCTCCCGCACTCGGCCATGGTTTTCGCGTTGGCTTTTTGGGTATCTTGCATGCAGAGATCGTAACCGAGCGTCTCTCGCGTGAATTCGAAGTTCAAGTCGTCAATACCGCTCCTTCTGTACCATATCGTATACATCTTCGTAGAGGTACAACCCAGTCTTCGCCTCAAGATTATATTGAAATATCTTCACCTGCAGACTGGCCTGCTCCCGAATCTATCTTGACGATCGAAGAACCAATGGTCACTTTGACGATCTATACTCCAGAAAGCTATGTAGGTGGCATCATGGAACTCACTCAAAACAAGCGTGCCGAGTTTGTCGATATGCAGTATGTTGCAGGTCGCGTCAGACTCAACTATCTCATGCCACTTTCTGAGCTCATTACAAACTTTTATGACCGCCTCAAATCCGTTTCTTCTGGTTATGCCTCCGTCCAGTACGAACACGCAGGCTATAATCCAGTAGATGCCGCCAAAGTGGATGTACTCTTAAACGGTGATCCCGCCGAAGCACTCTCTTTTGTAGCTCCTCGCCATTCTTCAGAGTCACGCGCCAGAGTCATCGTTGACAAACTAGCCGAGCTTATCCCAAGATCTCAAATCGAGGTCGCTATCCAAGCGGCAATTGGTGGCAAAATCATCGCCAGGTCTACAGTGAAAGCTTTCCGCAAAGACGTCGAAGCCAAGCTCCATGGTGGCGATATCTCGCGCAACAAAAAACTGCTCGAGAAACAAAAAAAAGGCAAAAAAAAGATGAAGCAAATGGGTTCCGTCTCCGTCCCTCAGGAGGCCTTTACTGAAATCCTCAAAATATAATATATTGTAAAAATATGAAAACTCAGATCCCCGAAGAACAGCAAAGATTAATAACTGCATTTCTAGCTGAAGAAGATGCGCAAAAAAAGCAAGCTTTGCCAAAAACGAAAAAAAAAGCACAAAGAAGATTGGTTGAGAGGATTCAATCTGGTACCGTATTTACTTCAGAAGAGTTACAAAAATTCGCAAAAGCAAATGGTTGGAAACATGTACGTACGTCTGGAAGTCATCTCATTTTTGAGCGAACAGATAATAGTGGTGAAACAATGACAATTCCAAAAGATGGTGGACAGCAAAAAACAATACAGCCAGATACTGGACGAAGGATTTTAGAAAGAATTTTCCCCAATTATCTAAAGAAAAAATGATCACAATTCAGCAAAATTAGGTCTTGACATGTGCTAGCACTCTCGTTATCATAGTGCTAATGAAACCATTAAGTCCACGCCAAATCCAGATAATCAAAGCCGTTGTCGAAGAATATACTTCAACTGGCGAACCTATCGGTTCCGATACTCTAGACAAAAAATTCAACCTCGGTGTTTCTCCAGCCACCATCCGCAACGAGATGGTACGCCTCGAAGATTTAGGATACCTCAAACAACCTCACACTTCCGCCGGTCGTATCCCCACACCCATTGCTCTCAAGCTCTATGTCTCCGAACTCATGCACGAAGAAGATTTGTCAGTCACCGAAGAGGTGGCCGTCAAAGAACGCATTTGGGATCACCGCCACAAACTCGAAGCCTTACTCAAAGAAGCTACTCGTGTCTTATCCGAGAAAACCGGCAATATCGCATTTGCTACCTCTAGCGACGGCTCGATCTACTCTGCCGGCTACTCCAATCTTTTATCCCTTCCCGAATTTTTCGATATCGACGTCACCCGTCAAGTCCTGCAAATCATCGAGTCATATAAAGAAATGGAAGGAATATTCGCTAGAACCCAAGATGTTCAACCATTTCATATCGTGATCGGCGACGAATTTGGCAATGAATATCTTTATCCTTGTGCCATGGCCTATCTCGACTATACTGCTGGTGGCGTCACTGGTCACATTGGTGTGATCGGGCCAGCCCGCCTAAACTATCCCTATGTCATGCCTATGCTACGTCACATGAGTAGTTTATTAGACGAAATATCAGCCAGTTGGAGTTAAATTTATGCCAAAGAAAATTCAAAAAACCGTCCCCGTTCTCGATCCTCAAATTACACAGCTCCAGGACAAACTAGCTCGCGCGCTCGCCGACTACGCCAATCTCGAGCGTCGCTATAGCGAGCAAAGCTCAGCAATCGTCAAATTTGCCAAATCCGACTTACTTTCAAAAATGCTTGAAGTTCGTGATCATCTTGGTATGGTCAGTGATCAGCTCAAAGACCCCAGTGTCACTTTGATCCTCAACTCTTTCGACAAACTATTGTCAGACGAAGGGGTAGTCCAAATCAAAGCCGACGGTCTCTACGACGCGACCACTATGGAGTGTCAGGAACTCGCCCCAGGTCCCAAAGACCAAATCATCAAAGTCATTCGTCCAGGTTATCTACTTCACGAGCGGGTATTACGCGTTGCCCGTGTGATAGTTGGTATGGGAGATAATTAACAAATTTATATATAAAAGGAGCACTATATGTCATCAGGCAAAACAATCGGCATCGATTTGGGTACTACCAATAGTTGTGTAGCGGTCATGGAAGGCGGTAAAGCCAAGGTGATTCCCTTACACGAAGGTACAAACACTTTCCCTTCGATCGTCGAGCCAGTCAAAAACTTGGTTGGGGCTGTCGCCAAAAACCAAATGATCCTCAATGCCAAAAACACTATCTATAGTGTCAAACGTCTCATGGGTCGCAAGCTCGCCGATGCCATGGTCAAAGATACAATGAAAAAAGTAGCCTACGAAATCGTCGCCGGCAAAGACGATATGGCTTCCGTCAAAGTTGCAGGCAAAGTTTACTCACCCCAAGAAATTTCTGCCAAAGTTCTACAAAAAGCTAAAGCCGACGCGGAAAGCTATTTGGGTGGCACAGTCGACTCTGCCGTCATCACTGTCCCTGCCTACTTCGATGATTCTCAGCGCCAAGCCACCATGCAAGCCGGCAAGATCGCAGGGTTAGATGTCAAACGCATTGTCAATGAGCCTACAGCCGCCGCCCTCGCCTACGGTCTCGACAAAAAGAAATCCGGCAAGATTGCCGTCTACGACCTCGGCGGAGGTACTTTTGATATTTCAGTGCTTGAAATCGGGGACGGAGTCTTTGAAGTCAAAGCCACCAATGGCGACACCTTCCTAGGTGGAGATGACTTTGATACCAAACTCATCGAACACATTGTCGCCGAATTCAAAAAAGAGAACGGCGTGGATCTAGGCAAAGACAAACAAGCACTCCAGCGCGTGAGAGACAGTGCCGAAAAAGCCAAGATCGAGCTCTCAACCAGTATGGAAGCCGAGATCAATCAGCCCTTTATTACCCAGGGTGCCAATGGTCCTCTCCACTTGACCATGAAAATCACTCGCGCCAAGCTCGAAGAGCTCACCGCTGATCTGATCAAACGTTCCATGGAACCTGTGAAAAAATGTTTAGCCGATGCCAAGGTCAAAGCCTCCGAAATCGACGAAATCGTGCTCGTGGGTGGCCAGACTCGTATGCCAGCCGTCCAAAAAGCTGTCGCCGACTTTTTTGGCAAAGAGCCTCACAAAGGCGTCAATCCCGACGAAGTGGTAGCAGTAGGTGCTGCCATCCAAGCCGGTATTTTGGGTGGGGAAGTCCACGATGTCCTTCTCTTGGATGTCACTCCGCTTACCCTCGGCATCGAGACCATGGGTAGTGTCCGCACCCCGCTCATCGATCGCAATACGACAGTTCCAACCAGCAAGTCTCAGGTCTTTAGTACTGCCGCTGACAATCAGCCTCAGGTCGAGATCAACATCTTGCAGGGTGAGCGCCCTATGGCCGCCGACAACAAGAGTCTTGGTCGCTTTGTCTTAGACGGTATTGCCCCAGCTCCTCGCGGCGTACCTCAGATCGAGGTCACCTTTGACATCGATGCTTCAGGTATCTTGCATGTTTCCGCTAAAGACAAAGGCACTGGCAAAGAGCAAAAGATCTCGATCCAAAATGCCACCAACTTGACCGATGAAGAGGTCGAGCGCATGAAGCAGGAAGCCGAGAAATTTGCGGACGAAGACAAGAAAAAGAAAGAGCTTGTCGACAAAAAGAATGAGGCCGAATCTCTCATCTTCACCGCCGAAAAATCGATTAAAGATGCCGGCGACAAAATCACCGAAGATGAAAAGAAAGAGATTGAGGAATCAATCAAAGCTCTCAAAGAAGCCAAGGACAAATCCGACGCTACCGTCGAGAGTATCGACGAACCATACAAGAAAGCCTCCGAAGCGCTCTCTAAATATGGTGAGAGACTCTACAAAGCCGCCGCCGAGTCTGCACCAAAAGAGGGTGAGTCAAAGTCAGAAGACGGAGCAAAAGCCGACTCGTCCGCCGGAGCTTCAGCGCAGGCGGAAGAAGGTGAAGTAGTCGAAGAAAAGAAATAATGTTATTTGTAATTCTTTACTCAAAAGCCCCCGCAAGGGGGCTTTTTTAGTATAATAAAAACATGTTCAACCATTCTCCTTCCGATTATATTTGCCCCATTTGCTTAGGGGTAAAAGAGGTTGTCAGCGACAAAACTCTCATGCTCCCACAAGATATCATCTATAAAGATAGCGTATGTACTGCTTTCATCAACTCTTTGCAGATCCCATCCAACGAGTCAAATATGTCACTAGACTTCGCGCATCCATTCTGGGTCTGACCCTGTAGGGGTGCTAAAATAAGTTTATGGACAAACAATACCCCAAAATAGTTACCGGTATATTTATCCTCAATTCTCAAAACCAAATTTTGTTAGTTAAATCTTATAAATGGCCAAATATCTGGGCGGTTCCTGGTGGTCACATCGAATGGGGAGAGTCCATTGCCCACACAGCAGTTCGCGAAGCCAAGGAGGAGGTAGGATTAGATATCACGTTTGAAAAAATTATAAGTGTCGCTGAATTTATCAATGATCCACATTTTTATAAACAAAAACACTTTATTGCAATTCAATGTTTATGCAAAACCACAACAGATACAGTTCTCAAACTAGACAATGACGAAATCCAGGATTACCAATGGTTTGACCTAAATACTGCAATCAACTTGTCCAATTTACTGGACATTTCAAAAAATGCTATTAAGAAGATTCTGGCACAACAATATGTTTGATATCACACAAAGTATCTCCAAAGAACATGCGATCAAAAACATCAAGTCAGAATTACAAAAATTGAGGTTCAACATTATCGAGAAAGACACAACGAAGCCATGGGGTGCCTATTTCCGTATCAACGAACAAGATGCTAGTACTTTTGTCTCACACTTTTTCAAAGAATTTGCATTTCCTTCCTGGGTCACTGGTGGTATGCGGCTCGATCCAAAAATCTTGCTTGTAGCCCCAAGCAAACGATTGTCATGGCAGTATCATGATCGACGTGGAGAAGTTTGGAAAATTCTAAAGGGCCCAGTATCAGTAATGACATCCCAAACTGACGAAATGTCACAGCCTCAAATACATGTAGAAGGTGAAATCATCGAAATATCTTGTGGTACAAGGCATAGACTTATTGGGATGGACGACTGGGGGATAGTCGCAGAGATCTGGGTGAGCACAGACAAAGATAATCCTTCAGATGAATCGGACAACCATCGTCTCCAAGATGATTTTGGTCGCAATTAGTTGTGTGTTACCTATACTCATATTATCTGCTTTTGATATAGGTTATAATCTTTATTAATCTGACAGACTATTTGAGAGCTGAAAACCAACAGACTAGTTTAGAAAAAATATTTTTTTCACTGGTCTCAGTTGTCTCCGTTTCGCAAAAGTTAAATGAACAATTGCGTCATACTTTAATTGATCCAGAACGAGCAAAATATATCAGCATTATCGTCGAAGCACTTGCATTTCATAAGTTTCCACCTGCCTACGCAGCGTTTGAGTACTTGATTGGATTATTCAGAAAATATTAGCACTCCACCTTGTTTACTGCTTAAAATGTCTTTATAATGACTCCCATGTCTACCAAGCGCGATTACTACGATATTTTAGGAGTTACCAAATCAGCTAGTGCCACCGATCTCAAATCTGCCTACCGCAAGCTCGCCTTAAAATGGCATCCAGATCGCAACAAAGAACCAGGCGCCGAAGCCAAGTTCAAGGAAATTAACGAAGCCTATGAGGTGTTAAGCAACGCCGACAAAAAAGCCAAATACGACCAATTTGGGCATGCCGCTTTTGACCCATCTGCTGGCTTTGGTGGGGCTGGTGGCGGTCAGTCTTATCGCTCTGGTCCCTTCACTTACACTTATTCCACATCTGGCGGTTTTGAAGATATGTTTGGCGGTCAACAAGGATTTGGCGACCCTTTTAACATTTTTGAGTCATTCTTTGGCGGCCAAAACCCTTTTGGTGGTGGATTCCAACAAAAACCTCATTACTCCATGACTATCGAGTTTATGGATGCAGTGCAAGGCGTCGAAAAATCTTTTGTTCACCAGGGCAAGCAATACACCGTCAAAGTCCCCATGGGTGCTGACGATGGTACTCGCATTCGCTACTCTGAGTTTGATGTCTCTTTCAACGTCAAGCCGCACAAAATCTTCAAAAGAGAGGGCGACAATGTCTTTATCTATCACGAAATTTCTTTACCTCTTGCCATGCTCGGCGGCGAGACTACAGTTCCCACACTTGACGGTGATCTCTTGATCAAAATTCGCCCTGCCACTCAACCCTCTACCACCGTCAGGCTTACCGGCAAGGGTATGCCTCGTATTCGAGGAGGAGGTAGGGGAGATTTTTACATCAAACTCAAAGTCATGCTTCCAGAAAAATTGTCCAAAAAAGCCAAGGAGCTTGTAAACGCACTTGCAAATGAACTATAGTTAAACAATGCAGTCCAAATTCCCACTCATTCCTCTACTGGTTGGTTCTTCCATTGTAGTTATTATTGCTACAGTCATGGGTGTCGTCTACTACAAGTCAATCTTCAAGTCAGATGTACCAGCCACCCCTTCACCCACAGCTACACCTAGTCCTGTTGTCGCCCCCTCTCTAGAGCCTAGTGCCACCCCTAGTGCTACCCCAAAATCATCACGCAAACCAGTTTCTCTGCTCCCTAGTACCACGCCTTCTCCTACCCCCACGCCAGTTGCAATTCCTACCCTTGATCTCCGCTTTGGCAACCCCTCAGCCAATATCAAGCAAACTTACGATGATGGTTCAGGGGTAGGACGCGTCATCAATCGCGAATATACGAGCATCCAAGCAGGTCAATTTGATGAAGTTAAGCTCATTTGGTCTCCCCGTGTCACCATCTGTTATCACATAGTATCCAACGAAGAAGTGAAAGGTAGTGACGTAAAATTTGTCTTTCAACTGGATAATAAAGACGATGTCACAGATAATCTGGGACAATACGACAAGCTTGAACCAGGCCGTCTCTACGACTGGTGTCATGATGTCACTAGTGATATCGGCAAACATTCCGCCCGCTTGACTCTCAACCCCGCCAAAACTCTCAAAGAACTCATCTATTCCAATAGTATCGCCTATCTGCAGTGGGAAAACCTCAAAGACAATGTCGCCCCCAACTTTACGCTCATTGGTCCAAACAATGAAGGAGTGTCTGGCACATGTCTCTTTCCTCAATATATCTCTGACAACGTCTCAGCATACTCTGCGCTCAAAATCGAACAAAAACTCGATTCTGGTGCTTGGACCGCATTCTCAGGTAGTCGTTACTGTTTGACCGGTACTACCGGAGACGCTCATACTTTTTCCATCAAAATTACCGACGAGCGTGGCAACACCAACGAACAACAAAAGAGTTTTGTGTTATATTAATTGTATTAACTATCAAGGAGAACTTCAGTATGAATAAAAAAGTTTTTAGCTTCGGGATTTTAGCCATCGCGATTTTTGCTCTTGTCATTGCTCATCCTCAATCAGTTTCAGCCAATTGGCTTCTAGATAGATCTGGTACTTTGATGAAACTAGATCCTCGCATACTTGGTGACGACGACGTACAAGACGACGATCAGGATGATGATCAGGATGATGATCAAGACGACGATCAGGACGACGATGTAAATGACGACCAAGATGACGACGACAATGGACCTGCGCCAAGTACGACCACATCTCCAGCACCCACCGTACAGACAAAACGTCTAGACGAGCTAGCGCGTGAAAAAGCCAAAAAAGAGTTCGAAGCTAAAAAGAAAGCCAGCGAGTTGGCCAAAGAAGAACTCAAAAAGAAAATTGAAATCAATGAACTGCGTACCAAAAATCAAAAAATCGAGACTGAATCTGAGATAGAAGTCGAAGATAACAAGCTCAAAATAAAACAAAAAATCAAAGACGCCAACGGTAAAGAAATAGAGAAAAAAATTGAACTAAAAGATGGTGAAGAGCTGGAAATTGAATCAACAGACGGCGACGAATCCAAAAAATTCAAACTCAAAGCTGATGGTCAAAACTCACTTGAAATCGAAAAAGATGGTGTCACGGCTCGCTCACAACTACCCATCTCTGTCAACGAAAACAACCAGCTCGTTGTCACACGTCCCGATGGCACTACCAAAGTTGTGACCATTCTCCCAGACGAAGCTCTCAACCGACTTAAAGAACTTGGCATTTATCCAGCTGTTGTCCCTGGCAGTAAAGACGACACTCTAGAAGACAATATGCCAGTATTAGACGAGGAAAGTGGTGAGTCCGTTTACAAAATAGATGGCGAAAAAGAAGAAAAACTGCTTGGTTTATTTAAAGTCAAATATCAAACCAAAGCAGTAGTCTCTGCAGAAAGTGGTGAGGTATTAAAAACCGAACTTTTCGGCATGGATAAATTCTGGAGCCTTTTTTCATTTTAATCCAAGTTAAAGGAGGATTATGAAAAAATCAGTTATTCTTCTTTTACTAGTATTACTCTCCGTTCCTGGCATTGTCTCTGCTAGTTCCGATGAAAACATTTCGCAAAAACGTCGCGAAACAGCTGCCCAAATCCAAGAGGTTAATACGCCAACAAAAGTCGAGAGATCAGTAAAAGTCAAAATCGCCTCAAATCATGCCGCTCGTCTCAAGAAGAGATTTGACGCTTATTACAACCGCCTGACAGACATCATCACTCGTTTTGAAAAAAGACTTGCTTTTCTCAAAGAAAATGGTAAATCCGTCACCTCTTTAGAGACTACGCTTGCTAGTATCAAAACTCAACTTGCCTCCGCCAAAGCTAAAGGTGACAGTGCAGTAGCTGCCTTTAACGCGATTCCGGATGCAGATCGCTCCACCCAAAAGGCACAGTTAAATGCCGCCAAGGCGCTTGCTGAGGAAGCACGTACCCTCTACAAAGAAGTTTTGACCTCTCTTAAAAAAGCGCTTAAATCGCTCAAAATGATCGTCAAGCCAGCCCTTCCCGCTGCTTCCGCCGCAGTCAACAACGCATTATAAATAGGAGGGTCATTGTATGCTCAAAAAACTTGCCATTATTGGCTTAACTTCTATGGTTTTAGGCGGTTGTACTCTTACCGACTCCCTCAAATCAGGCTCTGCAGTCTCCACCAAATCTCTAGAGACTCAGGAGTCAAAGCCCGTCGTCGACGACAAAGAACTTGAAATCATACCGTCTACTTCTAAAAGTACTGATTCCTCAAGCCTCGAAACCGACATCGAAAACACTAAAATTCTAGAAGAAGATTTCTCTAATCTAGACTAAGAGACACATTTTTGCTTTTCTATCTGTTATATCGTGGTATAATATCTTCGTTGTAGTGAAAAGTGTCTAGGTGGGGTGACCCACCTTTCTTTTTAACTACACCATCACATCGTACTTATTACTTCGTACCATAAATATATTTAGGAGGTATATGTCTCAAACCAAATCAGAATTTGCTCTTGCACTCAACCAGATCTGTGCCGAGCGCGGTATCGATCCCCAAGTCGTCATTGAATCTATCAAGCAGGCCTTGATGGCAGCGCTCAAGAGAGATCTAGGACTAGCAGCCGAAGTCGAGCTCGTCGGCTACACTGTCAATGTCAACGAAGATACCGGAGCCATTGTTGTCCTCAAAGACGGCAAAGATGCCACTCCTGCCGGCTTTGGTCGTATCGCCGCCCAAGTTGCCAAGCAGGTCATCATGCAGCGTGTGCGCGAAGCCGAAAAAGACGCCATCATTGGAGAGTACGAAAACAGGATCGGTACACTCGTGACCGGCATGATTCTACGTTTTGATGGTCCAAACGTCGTTGTCGACATTGGTCGTGGCCAGGCTATTATGCCGCAAGCCGAAGCCATCCCCAACGAGTTTTATCGTCTCAACCAACGTATCGCTGTCTACATCAAAGAAATCAAAGACACCTACAAAGGCAAAACCATTATTGTCTCTCGTGTCGCCGGCGAATTGGTCAAAGAGCTCTTTGCCCGTGAAGTGCCAGAGGTAGGCGCTGGCGCTGTCGAGATTGTCGCCATTGCCCGTGAAGCTGGTCACCGCACCAAGCTCGCCGTCAAAAGTACACAAGACGGTGTTGATCCGGTAGGCTCTTGTGTCGGTCAAAAGGGTATTCGTGTCCAAGCTGTCATCAACGAGTTAAATGGTGAAAAAGTCGATATCATCGAGTACTCCAAAGATCTCAAAGAGTATATCGCCGCCGCTTTAGCTCCCGCTGAAGGACTAAATGTCGAGCTCGACGAACGTGCCCGCAAAGCCACAATCACTGTTCCAGAGGATCAGTTATCGCTTGCCATCGGCAAAGGTGGTCAAAACGCTCGTCTTGCCGCCAAACTCACACTCTTCAAGATCGATATCAAAGGTTCCAACGCAAAGCAAATCGCTCTCTCTACATCTGGTGATGAGCAATTTGAGATCGATGCGCTTGGCTTGTCTAGTAAACTCAGGAATACCTTGATCGATATGGGTATCACAACAGTCAAAGAACTTGAATCTCGCCTCGCAGAAATCAAACCAATCTTTGCCGAAATCGATGTTAGAGGTAGTGAAGAAACCGAAAAAGCCATTGCCCGTTTCTACAAGAAACAAAACATGGCCAAAGAAGAAGCCGAAAAAATGGCTCGTTATCAAGCTGAAAGAGAGGCCGAAAACAAATGAGCACTCGCCCACCCATCGTGGCCATTTTAGGTCATGTTGATCACGGCAAGACTACACTTCTTGATTACATCAGGCAGGCTCATGTTGCAGACAAAGAGGCCGGTGGCATTACCCAGTCTATCGGTGCCTATAGGGCAGAATTCAAGGGTAAGCCTTTGACATTTATCGATACACCAGGTCACGCCGCCTTTTCAAAAATGCGCGTCAGAGGTGTCTCGGTAGCCGATATCGTCGTCTTGGTTGTGGCCGGTGACGATAGTGTCAAGCCTCAGACAATCGAATCCATCAAACACATCAAAGCCTCAGGCGTACCATTTGTTGTGGCCATCAACAAAATCGACAAACCAGAAGCGAACGTTGAGGTTGTTAAAGCCGAACTCACTCAACACGAAGTTTTTGTCGAAGGCTATGGCGGCAATACTCCTTTTGTCCTTATATCTGGCAAAACTGGCAAAGGAGTCGACACTCTGCTTGAAACAATCCTTCTTTTAGCCGAACTCGAAGAGTTGCCTTTTGATCCTTTAGCCCCCCTAGACGCTCCTGTTATCGAAGCCAAGCTCGATTCAAAAAAAGGGATCACCGTCTCTGCTATCGTCAAAGCTGGTACTTTGCATACTTCCGACTCAGTTCATACAAATTCGGCAAACGCCAAAATCAAACTCCTCATCAGTGATGCCGGTCTTCCCATCAAAGAAGTCCTGCCTGGTATGCCTGTTCAGATTCTTGGTTTTACTACGCTCCCTTCAGTCGGTGATGCAATCACTTCTGGAGTATTGGGTTCCGATCTTTCGGCGATCCAAAGTGGAATGAAGGAGAGATCGCAACCTTATATGGTCAAAAAATCTGCTCCAAACATCAAACGCCTCAGTCTTATCGTCAAAGCTGACACTGCCGGATCACTCGAAGCGATTTTGGGTAGCTTTACCGACGATATCTATCTTGTTGCATCAGGTACCGGCGATATCACCGAAAGCGATGTTTTGCTAGCCTCAACCACTTCCGCCATTATTATCGGTTTCAACGTCAAGGCTAACCAGTCCGTATCCAAACTAGCAGAAGCCGAAGAAGTCATCATCAAATCTCACAAAATCATCTATGAATTACTTGAGTATATCGAGAAAAAAGTTTTGAAGCTTATGGAGCCATCTATCGATGAAGATGAACTAGGTAAAGCCAATGTCCTCAAAGTTTTTGATATCAATGGTGACCATATCGCCGGATCCAGTATCGAGTCTGGAGTCTTTGAAGTAGGCAGTACCATTCACTTAAAAAGAGGGGATATCGTCAAAGATGCCCGAATCAAGAGTATTCGTATCGGCAAAGACGAAGTCAAAAAAGTCGAGGCAGGCAAAGAATGTGGTATCTTCCTTTCTCCCAATCTTGACGTCCGCGAAAAAGACGTTATAATATCCTATAAGAAAAAAGTTGATGACGTATGAACGACCAACTACAGGAACTAAAATCTAGATTAGGGACAGCCAATACTGTCCTTCTCACTATTAAAGAGGACCCTTCTCAGGATATCGTTGCTTCCGCTTTAGCTTTGTATTTATCACTCAAACAATCTGGTAAATCTGTGTCTATTGTTTCTTCCTCGTCTCCCGTAGTTCGCGACTCGCATCTAGTCGGTCTCGATAAAATTACTCAAGATATCGGTGGTACCAACCTCACCATCACTTTTGATGTTCCAGAAAATGTAATCGATAAAGTTACAAGCAACACCGATGGCGGTCATCTCAACTTGATCATCGCCCCCACCAAAGGCTCACCTGCGATAACTCAAGCAAACATCAAATTTGGTTACTCTGGTGCCGTCGCCGATTTAGTCATCGTCGTCGGCGCTTCGCAGCTTGCAGAGGTTGGGCGCCTGGCCGAAAAAGAAGTGGAATTGTTTGCCAAAGATCGTCTCGTCAATCTCTCAAACCAAAACGGTTCTTTTGGAACAATCAATATCACCGACCCCAGTTCAAGCAATAGCGAACTCATCACCGCACTTCTTAAAGAACTCTCACTACCTCTCGATATTGATATTGCCAACAACCTCATGCAGGGTATCGACGCCGCTACCGCTGGCTTATCTAGTACCGAGATGACCGCCGATACTTTTGAAGCTCTTGCCGTCCTCTATCGCGCCGGTGCCCGTCGCCAATCCAAACCTGTGACACCTCAGGCTCAAATTATCTCCGACATGCCCATAATCGATAACCATACCCCCCAAGCTCCCGAAGACGACTGGACCAAACCCAAGATTTACAGTAGCACAAAGTAATCAACCCATTATTATCTTTCGATGAATCGATTCATCGGTACAATCAATCAAGCTGACAAAGGATTGCAGATTCTCACCTGATCAGTTACAATACATCACATGCTAAAAACAGATCACAAAACCACAATTATTAAAAAATTTGCAACTACGAAAGGAGATACTGGTTCTCCCGAGGTACAGATTGCCCTCTTGACTGAGCGCATCAAGGAGCTCACAAAGCACTTGAGGCTTCACAAAAAGGACAATCATTCTCGTCGTGGACTCCTCAAGATGGTGTCCAAACGTCGTCGCCTGCTCAACTATCTCAAAGGTAGTGTTGTAGAGCGATATCAGACGGTGATAAAGAGTTTAGACCTCTCGAAGTAACTAGTTAAGTCATCATGAGAAAAATTACCAAAGTGTCCGTGAGCGTAGGTGGTCGCGATTTAATAATGGAGTACGGCAAGTTCTCCGAGCAAGCCAATGCCGCCGTCCTCGTCACCTACGGCGAGACGGTCGTGCACGTCACCTCTGTAATGGGTAAAAGCGATACTACGCTCAGTTATTTCCCGCTCTCTGTCGAATTTGCCGAAAAACTCTACGCCGGTGGCAAAATCAAAGGTAGTCGCTGGGTCAAACGAGACGGGCGTCCTAGCGACGAAGCAGTCCTTAAAGGCCGTATCATCGACCGCTCTATCCGCCCTTTATTCCCCAGCGTCGTCAAACGCGACGTTCAAGTCATTGCAACAGTTTTGTCAGCAGATGGTGAAAATGATGCAGATATGCCAGCACTTACTGCTGCTTCAGCCGCCCTTACTGTTTCTGATATTCCCTGGGAAGGTCCAATCGCTGGTATCCGCGTCGGCATGATTGACGGTCAGTACGTCGCCAATCCTACCTATGCACAGCGCAAAAATTCCAAACTCGACCTCGTCGTTTCTGGTTCTGCAGCTGCGATCGTTATGGTTGAAGCTGGTGCCAATGAAACCACCGAAGAAGAGACGCTTGGCGCTATGAAATTCGCCCATGATGAAATCAAGAAAATCATTGTTGCAATCAATGACCTCCAAAAACAAATTGGCAAAACCAAACAAGTTTTTGAAGAAGTCATTGCGATCGACCCAGATCTTCGCAAAGAAGTCGCTGATAAAATCAGAGGTGATCTAGCTAGCAAACTCGGTGTTCTTAACGCTGAAGATGGTTTGATCGAAGGTTTCGTAACCTCTCTTAAAGAATCATACATAGAAAAACTCGACTCAAAACAACTAGGTGAGATCGTCCACGATGTCTTGGCAGAGGAAACAAGACGTATGACTATCGAACAAGAAGTGCGTGTCGATGGTCGCAAACTCACACAAATCAGAGAACTCGAAGCCGAAGTAGACGTCCTTCCTCGCCCACACGGTAGTGCCATGTTCAAGCGTGGCCAGACTCAAGTCGTCTCTATCGCCACCCTTGGCGCGCCCTCACTCGGCCAGATCTTAGAGACCATGGAATCCGAAACCGTCAAACACTACATCCATCACTATGCCATGCCTCCCTATGCTAGTGGCGAAACCGGTCGCTTTGGTGCCCCTGGTCGTCGCGAAATTGGCCACGGTGCCCTCGCTGAGCGTGCTATCGTCCCCATGCTTCCCGAAGAAATCGACTTCCCCTATACCATCCAAGTTGTCTCGGAAGTCATGAGTTCCAATGGCTCGACCTCACAAGCTTCGGTTTGTGGATCTTGTATGGCGCTCATGGCCGCTGGTGTCCCCCTCAAAAAACCCGTCGCCGGTATTGCCATGGGTCTCATGTTTGACGGTAAAAAAGCTGTAGTTCTCACAGATATTGCTGGCATCGAAGATCACGTCGGCGACATGGACTTCAAAGTAGCTGGTACCAAAGATGGTATTACTGCTTTGCAAATGGATATCAAAGTCAAAGGTATTTCTTTCGAAGTTCTAGAAAAAGCCTTAGCTCAAGCCAAAGCGGCACGACTCGAAATCATGGACGTCATGCTCAAGGCTATTCCCGAACCTCGCAAAGAGCTCTCAAAATACGCCCCCAAGATCGTCCAGTTTGAGATTCCAACCGACAAAATCGGTGAAGTGATCGGACCAGGCGGCAAAAATATCAAACTTATCATGTCTGAGTCAGGCGTCCAAGTGGACATTGACGATTCAACAGGTGTCGGCAAAGTCACCGTTTCAGGTGTTGACCCTGCTGGCATGGATAAAGCCGTAAACTGGATCAAAGGTATGACTCATGTCCCTGAAGCAGGGGAGGAGTACGACGGCAAGGTTGTACGTGTCGAAGGGTACGGTTGCTTTGTCGAGTTCTTGCCAGGTAAACAGGGTCTTGTCCACATCTCGCGCATGTCCAAAGACTACGTCCAAGACGCCGCTTCACTAGTCAAAGAAGGGGATATCGTCCACGTTTACGTCAAAGGCGTTGACGATATGGGTCGCACCGATCTATCAATGGTTCCGTTATCAGAACTCAAACCCGATGTGCCTCGCGAAGATCGCCCTCGTGGCGGTTTTGGCGGTCCACGTCGTGGTGGTGATCGCGGTGGTTTCCGCCCCCGCCGTTAACTGTGATTTCGAGTTCCGATCCTTGCCTGCCTGCGCAGGCAGGCGTAATTTTAGGCGAGGATCGGAACTTTTGCGATCATGTTATTATTGATCTTAATGAAAAACAAACTTTTCTTTTTTATCATTCTTTCCCTAATCTCTTTCGTCGCCTACCAAAAATATGCAGAGTATTCCTCCCTCAAATCCATCAACTCCTACGAATCATGTATAGCTGCCAAAAGTAGCATGATCCTAGAATCTTATCCCACCACCTGTGTCACGCGTCTTGGTAATCACTTTCCCCAGCTGACTCCAGATCAATCTACTATCACGCCACCTATTTTCACAAAATGGCTTCATTCAAATGAACTTGTAAAATCTAAGTATTCTAGTTCTACTGCTAAACTCACCCTGACATTTTCTAGTCCAGTATATGTAAGTGAAGTTTTTGATAGTTCAGACGATATAAACGGTTTAGGTTATATCACTATTTCAAAATACAAAGATATAGAAAATGGAAATTCTTCTTACATGCAGATATCATATGGGGTTCCGTTCATTGACGGTAAAGGTGGTGCTTGCATTGATCATGACGGCAATGGTGTTTGGACATCCTCAGTTATTCTCAATCAAAAAATAGATACCTGTGATCAAGATCAGTTTTTTAGTGCCGGATATCCAAAACATCCAAACGACAAAGTAGAATACTGGTTTTCCATACAAAACAACGACATATCAAAAATAGATTATCAATTTTACAAAGATATCATTTATTCCGCTAAATTCATTAACTAAAAAATTCTAGTACTATGGAAAACGCAACAATGATTATGCAAGTACAACCACAAACAGATCCAGTTCAGAGCCTCACCTCCACTCCAGTTACATCTCCATTTAAACCCAACTCACCTCCTAAGTTGGTATATCTCGTAGGTGGCATTGCTACTATCTTGGTATCGGTAGCACTTGCCATTGTATTCTTTGGTTCCCGTGGTACAGCTGCCCCTCAAACCACTCGCCCCTCTGACACTACTGCCGTCACTGCCGATCCTGCCTGGCCCAAATTTGCAAATCCTACCTATTTCTACGAGATAGCACTTCCTATCAAATGGGTGAATATTAAGCGTTCACCTATTATCCTAGATACGATGCTTTTTGATGTCGAAGCCGTAGCAATTCTCGAAATCAATGCCTCAAAAACCACCATGTCACTCGACGAATATCTCTCACAATTTGATGCCACCAATAAAGATTTGGTCAAACCCAAATCCTCCTCCCCAATTAAGGTAGGGCTCTACGATGGATACGAGCGTGCAGAGACCTGGCCTAGTTCAGGACTCCAAGTGATCACTAGCTACGTCAAAGTTTCTGACATGTTATATACTTTTACTCTCATCCCTTCAGCGGGCAAGAATGCGATTACAAATGAATCAATCTTGCGCGACTATCGTTCCTCACTCTCTAGCTTCATGATTACCGATACTGCCCAATTGGGAGTCGACCTCAAAGATTACCAAAGCAAAAAAATCGAAAATTTAGCCTTCTCTGCTTTTACGCTCAAATATCCTCAGTCATGGGTCCTATCAGAAAAAGCAGGGGACAACACCTTGGATGTCTCCATCTACCGCAACAACTACGAAATTACGATTTCACAAAAATCTATTGGCAAAGCAGTTTGTCTCTTTAGCGATAGTCCATCTTTTGAAGGTTCATCCGGTGATTTAAGAAGTAAGCAATTCTCCGAGTTTGAAACTATCGCCGGCACGACTTTGAGACGTTATTTCAATGCCAACTCCGGCGACAAATCGACTATGTTTTTCTGTGAAAAACAAAAAGAAGGGCCGTACTTTGAGACTCCTTTGACCATTGGCGGGCTTGTCTACTATGTTCCAGCCAAGTATGACGCAGATATCATCAAAGAAATGGACGCAATCATCAAGTCGATTACAATTGTCCAATGAGGTTTAAAAAGTTCATCACTGTAATTACGGTCTTTGTTTTGACTATTCTTTCGATGTTTATCACCTTTTCGGTAATAGCTTACGTCAATACCCCCAAATCAATCTCTCTTCTTTTGCCCGACCAAAAATACACAATCATTTTGCGCGATCTCACCAACATGAGTGAAGAGTTGGTTGTCCCAGTCATAAAACAGGTCACCCCCCTCATTTCGTACAACTCACTAGATGGCGTTCTAGAATCTGTTATTGTCCCAGAAGATTATTACATCTCCACTTCAGATATTAAAACTCACCTCGATGCTGGACAGCTAGAGTTTGTTCCTAGTTATGTAATCAAGCCTAGATTTACTGCCCAACTCAACGACTACAATATCGCCCTCAACCGTATCCACCGATCTCCCCTTACTATTAGCCTCAAAGACGGTTCAGAAATGTCGAGTCTCACGTTAGATACAATGTTGCTTCGCACCATGCTCAAGCCAAACTCAATTGATCTAAACGTTCCACCTATGATCGACAAAGAATCTCTCCTTGCTTATATAAAAAGAAACTTGACCCCCAAACAAAAGAAGTTCTTTAGTGAAGAGGTTGCATACCAAAACACCCAAAAAGCCATCAATCTTCGCTTTCTCGGCGAACCTACTCCCGTAGTACTAGGGGTCGACGATGGCCCAACTAGTTATGGTCAACTCGCCAATAAATATTTAGAAGTCGATCTCTCACAGCAAAAAATGTATTTCTTCATCAACAATACCCTGTACAAGGAGTACAAAGTCTCAACAGGTGCAGAGTATCCCACACCAGTTGGTGAGTATCATATACTAAACAAAGCTCCACTCGCATATTCTGAGATATACCAAGTCTGGATGCCGTACTGGATGGGATTTAAATATGCAAACGATGTGGGAGCATACTTAGGTCTACATGAGATCGCTCATGTCAAAGATGTCAAAGGCAAGCCCATCTATCGCTACGGCTATTATATAGGTGACATGATGACGGGAGGTTGCGTGGCTATGGAACCTAAAGATTCTCGCGAAATCTACAACTTGTCCGACGTCGGTATGCTCGTACGCATCGTCAAATAATACTCTAAAAGATGATAATATTGTTTTATGACAGATAATCCCCAAAGCCAGAGTTTTGCTACCGAGCTTACCAAACTAAAAGCGCTCGTAGACTCCAAATCCCTTCCCGAAGAACTCAAATCTAAAGCCGACGAAATGTTGTCGCGTCTCGCTCGCATGGTCGATACTGGTGTATATAGTGCCGAGTACGATCGTAGTGCTCACTATATCTCTTGGATCATTTCGCTTCCCTGGGGGACATATACACAGGACAAGCTCGATATAGTAGCCGCAGCCGCGAGTATGGAAAAGTCGCACTATGGCATGAAAGATCCTAAAGATCGTATTCTAGAATACTTAGCCACGATCAAGCTCCGCATGGATCAAGGTGGAGAAAAGATCGTGCGAGCTCCGGCCATTTTTTTGGTAGGTCTCGTGGGTACTGGTAAAACTACCTTTGCCTATTCACTCGCTGAGACTATGGGGCGCAAATTCGCTCGCATTCCCTTTGGTGGTTTAGGTAGTGCTCGCGACTTGCGTGGCAAGTCTCGTTTGTTTGCGCAGGCCGAGCCAGGAGCAATAGTCAAAGCTATTCGTGATGCAGGTAGTTGGAATCCCATCATTCTTCTTGACGAAATTGACCGTGTCGGGACAGAAGAAAGAGCCGACATCATGGGTGTCTTAGTTGAACTACTCGATCCCACCCAAAACAACCGCTTTCTCGACCACTATCTCGATTACCCGATCGACCTGTCCCAAGTCTTGTTTGTAGCAACCGCCAACAATACCACCAACGTCGCAACCGCAGTTCTTGATCGTCTCGAACTCATCCAAATGCCTAGTTACAGTGATGAAGAAAAAATTCATATTTCTCGTGAATTTTTGCTTCCCAAAGGTATGAAAGAAGCCGGGTTGTTGCCTACACAACTCACGATTGATCCCGCCGTCTGGCCAGTTGTTGCTCGTCCTCTGGGATATGATGCCGGTATTCGCACGCTACAGCGCACCATCGCCGCTCTCTGTCGTCGCGTCGCTCGCGAGATCGTCGAAGGCAAAACCAATCAAGTTGTCATTGGTATGGACAATTACAAACATTACATGCAAGCATATTAATCAACAAAGGAACTATGAATCAGTTTCCCCCCCAACAAATCAAAATTACTCCACTGGGAGGATCGCCCAACGTCCACGACAACATGTGGGTCTACGAATCAGATAGTGCTATTTTTATCGTCGATTGTGGTATGGGCTTTCCCGACGAAGGGGTCTCAGGTGTCGATTTGACCATTCCCGACATCACCTACCTCAAAGACAAGCAAAGTAAAATCCGCGGCTTTGTTGTCACCCATGGCCACGAAGACCATATTGGTGGCTTCCCTTATGTCATTCCCCAGCTTCGATCAGGTATACCGATTTATGCCTCCAAACTCGCCGCTGGCTTTCTCAAAGAAAAACTTCGCGAGTTTCGTATCGACACTAAAATCATAAATGTGGTCAAAGATCGCCAACCCATCATGCTCGGCGATTTTGAAGTCAAGATGATCCCAGTCACTCACTCAGTCCCAGACACCAAACACTTGATCATCAAGACTCCTCACGGCAACATCTATCACGGGAGCGACTTCAAATTCGACTGGACGCCAGTAGGTCAAGAACTACCCGATATCCAGTCCATGACTCGCGCTGGCGCCGAAGGGGTGGTTTTACTACTTTCCGACTGTCTGCGCTCCGAAAAAGCCGGCTACTCTCATTCCGAGGCGATCGTCGAAGATTCTTTCGAGCGCGAGTTTCGTGCTGAGCCCAATCGCGTCGTTGTCACCACCATGTCCTCCAATATTTCTCGCATCCAACAAGCCTTGTGGGTTGCCAAACACAGTGGCCGTAAAGTTGCTTTTGTTGGATTCTCAATTGAACGCAACGTCAAAGTTGCCGCCGAGTTGGGCTTCTTAAATATCCCGCCTCGTATTGTTGTCGACAAAAAAAAGATCAACACATTACCTAAAGATGAACAATGTTTGATTATCGCTGGTTCTCAAGGTCAGATGGGTTCCTCCCTCGAGCGTATTGCCACCGGTGATCATAAAACAGTCAAGCTTGACCCCGGTGACAAAGTGATCTTTTCGGCCGATCCAATCCCAGGCAACGAAAGCAATGTATATAGACTCATCGATCTGCTCTCTACCCACGGTATCAACGTTTCATACTCAGATATCTCCTCCGATCTCCATGTTTCCGGCCATGCTAGCGCCAAAGAAATCATGATGCTTATGGCAATGACCAAACCCAAGTTTGCGATGCCCACTGGCGGTACGCATAGACATAGTATTCAATTCAAAAAACTGGCCATCGAAATGGGTATTCCATCAGAGCGCATTTTGCTCCCCGAAAACCAATCCATCATCATCGAGTCAGGTGGCGAGGTACGACTAGGTGACAAACTAGACCTCAAAAACGTCTACGTTGAATCTGGTTTAATCACTCATGATGACGAGCACATTCTGGATCGCAAAATGATGTTTCAAGAAGGTGTTGCGGTCGTCGTCCTCTCCCTGCACAAGGTAGGGGGGGTAAAAGATATCGATATCATCCCCAAAGGGTTAAGCATCCAAATCGATCCCCAATCACTCCAAACTATCAAGGAAAAATTTGCCACTTCGTTAGGGACGCAAGACATCTCCAGAGATAGGTTGTATAGTAAAGATAGAGTGGCCAAGGAAATCAGTCAATTGTTCATCGAGCATATTGGCAAAAATCCTGTGGTCATACCTATATTAATTGAGGAGTAGTTATGGCTCACAAGAGGGGTCGGCGTAAAAACCCGTTCAAATTAAAGCTGAAAAAAGACATTATTTACAGCATTACTTCAGTCGTTTTTGGCACACTTGCACTCATCACTTTGCTCTCATTTACTAGACAAGGCTCGCTTCTTACGACCGTTTACTCAGTCATGTACATCGCTTTTGGTTGGACCATGTTTATCGTCCCCTTTCTCCTACTAGCACTTTCGCTCATGATGACTTCACTCAAATGGTCGCTGGCTTCTCCTTCTCTCCTTCTTGGTGGCACTCTTATCTTCACCGGTCTGCTTGGTTTGAGTCAAGCAGGCAAACTAGGTCAGACGTTCTTTAGCTCCATTGCCATCTTCGTCACTAGAGTTGGTGCTGGCATCATCTACTTTGCCGTCATGTTTATTGGCATCATGGTTTTAACCAATACCCCGCTTGAAGAATTTGTCATGTGGATCGCGAGTCTCTTTGCCTCCATCAAATCCGGGTTGTCCAAAGACAAAGCTGTCGCAATCCTCAAAAGTGCTCCATCAGTAGCCAAACCATTTAATCCCGATGGTGTCAAGACAAAAATCAACATTCCAGGCGGTGATCACAAAGAAGAGCCCGTATCGGTTGGTAAAACTTTACTCAAGAGGGAAACTCCGCCCGATTTTGAATCACAAATCAAAACTAGTATTGGGAGTGATGGTTCTACCAAAATCTGGAAATATCCTCCGCTTTCACTCCTCTCTAAAGAACGAGGCAGTAAAGCCGATCGTGGTGATATCAAAGAAAATGCTCACATCATCGAGTCTACGCTCGACTCATTTGGTATTCGTGCCAAAGTGGCCGAGGTCAACGGAGGACCAGCCATCACTCAGTACGCTATCAAAATTGCCGAAGGCACCAAACTCTCTAAAATCAAATCTCTCCAAACAGATCTTGCCCTCGCGCTCGCCGCGCCCACCGGCCAGATCCGTATTGAAGCTCCCATCCCTGGTCGCAACCTTGTCGGTATCGAGATCCCCAATCGCTCTCCCGAATACGTCACTCTCTACGAAATTATGAATCACCCCGACATGAAAAAAGAAAAAAGTCGTCTAGCTGTAGGCCTAGGTTTAAGTGTGTCCGGAGCTCCCTCTATTGCAGATATTAAAAAGATGCCTCATGCTCTCGTTGCGGGATCCACTGGGTCAGGTAAATCCGTTTGTATCAACACTATCATCACGACCTTGCTTTTCCGCAACTCCCCTCAAGAACTTCGCTTTATCATGGTCGATCCCAAACGTGTCGAACTCACTGGTTACAATGGTATTCCCCATTTACTCACGCCAGTGATCACCGATACCGAACGCGTGATTTCTGCTTTACAATGGGCCACCAAAGAAATGGATCGTCGCTACAAAATGTTTGCCGAGGTGGGCGCACGCAACATCGAAGATTTCAATGAAGCCAGTGGATTTACCGCCATGGAATACATCGTGATTGTCATCGACGAGCTCGCCGATATCATGCTCACCTCTCCCACCAAAGTAGAGGAGCTCATCGTCCGTTTGGCGCAGATGGCGCGTGCGACCGGTATTCACTTGATCGTCGCTACTCAGCGCCCTTCGGTAAATGTCATCACAGGTTTAATTAAAGCCAACATTCCCACTCGTATCGCCTTCAATGTCGCCTCCATGATCGACTCTCGTGTCATTATCGATAGTCCTGGCGCAGAAAAGCTTCTCGGCAAAGGAGATATGCTTTTCGTGCCTCCCGATCGTCCTCTCCCTGCGCGTATCCAAGGTACCTACGTCACCAATGGCGAGATCAAAGCATTGATCGATTTCCTCAAAGCTAGCGGTGAAGCAGTTGTCGAATACAAAGCCGAAGTCACCGAGAAATACTTAGGCGACGAAGATGATGGTGATTCAGGTACACAAAAAGACCCTGCTTTCGACGAAGCGGCTTCCGTCGTTATCTCCGCCGGCAAAGCATCAACTAGCTATCTCCAACGTCGCATGTCTCTAGGGTACAATCGTGCCGCTAAAATCATGGATCAGCTCGAGCGTGCTGGAGTCATAGGATCTGCCGAAGGCGCCAAACCTCGCACGGTTCTCATCACTAGTCTCGAAGAACTCAAAGCCCGCGAGGCCACATGAAAACAGCCGGCGAACTACTCAAAGAAAAAAGACTACTCAAAGAGCTTTCACTGGACACTGTTGCCCTCAAAACCAAAATCAAGGTTGAGTATCTAGAAGCTATCGAAAACTCACAGTACAAATTGTTACCTTCCGCTACTTTCGCAAAAGGATTTTTGCGCAACTACGCGACTTTCTTGCGACTCAATCCCGATACCATGGTGGCCATGTTTCGTCGCGACTTCACCCAAAATGCCAAAGGAGAGATCATGCCACGCGGACTCGTCGAACCAGTTGGTAACAAACCTCGCTTTTTTTCTGTTTCACTCATTCTTACAGGTATCGCCGCTACCGCTTTTCTTGGGTTTCTCATAGTCCAACTTATCTCATGGTGGAGCCTCCCCAAACTCAAGGTTACTCAACCTCAAAATGGTGAGACCTACGGTGAAAAAGTCACCTTCAAAGGTACAGCCGAAAACGATACAACCGTCAAAGTTGGTGGTCAGCTAGTGATATTAGATCAAAATTCTCAGTTTACCCTCGACCTCATTTTTCCTGCAGGTACTCACTCAGTTATCATCGAAGCCACTTCGCGTCGAGGCCAGTCTACATTAGTTGAGCGCACCTTCACCGTCAGCAAATAACATGGTACGATGAAACTATGGAACTGCCACAAACCATTCTTTTGCTTGTCATCCTCCTTGTTACTACAATTCTTGTGATCATTGGTATCCAGATCATCGGACTTCTTAAAGACGCGAAAGAAACACTCCGCAAGACTGACCTCATTCTCGAAGATGTTTCTTTCTTATCACGCAGTCTCACGCGTGGTACCGGAGCGCTCTCGCACATGATGACTAGTCTCGAAAGCGGTGTTCAAATTGTTTCGATGATTTCCAAATTGGTCGTACCCAAATTAACAAAAAAGTAAGGGGTGTCCCACTATGTCAGATTGCGCCAACTGTTCACAACCACACGACAGTTCCGGTTTCACCACTGGACTTCTCTTGGGTGTCGTCTTGGGTGCAGCCGGCATGCATTTCCTTACTAGCACCTCGGAAGGTCAAGAAATTTTTGAAAAACTCAAAAATTCAGCTAGTAGTACCCTCAAAGACCTTGGCGAAAATCCAGCGCTCGCCGAAAAAATCGAAGAACTCCAAAAGACCATGGACGCGGCTCGCGCCACCATCAACAATGCCGCCGAAAAAGTCGTCGAAGCTACCGAACCTCAAAAAGTCACTCCCAAGAAAAATTTCTTTCAGCGCATGGGCGCTTCCCTAGGGAAATAATCGTTGCTATAAATAACCCAAGCGGTTCAATCTTGTATTTGTTATAATTGCCACCATGAAAACCAGTGACGTTCGCTCCAAGTATCTTCAATTTTTTTCCAGTCGTGGTCATGCAATTGTGCCTGCCGCCCCCATCATCCCACCCGACGACCCCACCACACTTTTTACCAGTTCCGGTATGCAGCAAATGGTGCCATATTTAAAAGGCGAGCCTCACTCCATGGGCAAGCGCATCACCGATTCTCAGCCTTCTTTTCGCTCAGACGATATCGAAGAAGTCGGCGACAATCGCCACACCTGTATGTTTGAAATGCTTGGCAACTGGTCGCTCGGCGATTACTTTAAAAAAGACCAGCTGACCTGGGTCTACGAATTTTTTACAGTTGCACTAGGTTTAGATCCCACCCGTCTTCATGTCACTCTCTTTGAGGGTGACCAGTTTGCCCCTAAAGATACAGAGTCACATGCAATCTGGCAGTCGCTCGGTGTTGCGGAAGATCATATCCATTACTATCCAGCCAAAAAAAATTGGTGGAGTCGCGCCGGTACTCCTGAACAAATGCCAGTAGGGGAAATCGGTGGGCCTGACTCCGAAGTATTTTACGATTTTGGTGCAGACTTAAAACTCCATGAAAATTCTCCGTTTGCTCAAGACAGTTGTCACGTCAACTGTGACTGCGGTAGATATCTAGAAATCGGCAACTCCGTCTTTATGCAATATGTTAAAACCGACACCGGCCTCTCTCCTCTGCCTGCCAAAAACGTCGACTTCGGCGGTGGGCTCGAACGCATAGTTGCGGCGATAAACAACAATCCAGACGTATTTGAGATTGATATGTTCAAAAACATTATCGTGAATATCGAAGAAGCTAGTGGCAAAAAATATGCAGGAGCTTGCATGGCTCCTATGCGCGTCATCGCAGATCATCTGCGCGCCGCTACCTTTATGATTGCTCAGGGGATCGAACCCTCCAACAAACTCCAAGGTTACATTTTGCGCAGACTCCTTCGTCGCGCCGCAGTACGCGCGCGTTTGCTTGGTGCTGACGCCAAAACTATCTTTAGTCAGTGTATTCCCTCCATCGTCGCTGAATATTCGCAGGCTGGATTCATCAAAAAAGCATCTCTTGAGCGTGTCCAAGAAGTCGTCTCGCTCGAGCTCGACAAATTTGGCAAAGCCTTAGACAAGGGTCTCAAAGAAATCAGCAAAGTTGATCCATCTACCGTTACTGCTCAGTTTGCCTTCGATCTTTACCAGTCGCTTGGATTTCCATTTGAAATAACTAGAGATTTACTAGCCGAAAAAAATATCAAACTTGATGCTGATGAGTTCGACAAGATTTTTGCCGCCCACAAAGAGGGTAGTCGCACTTCCTCTGCCGGCATGTTTAAGGGCGGGCTAGCGGATCACTCTGAGATCACCACCAAGTACCATACTGCTACTCACCTCCTTCATCAAGCACTCTCTGATGTCTTGGGCAATGAGGTTTCTCAGGCAGGTTCCAACATCACGAGTCAGCGGCTCCGTTTCGACTATACATTTTCTGGCAAACCATCCCATAAACAGCTCAAAGAAATCGAAGATATTGTCAATGACAAAATAAAAGCCAACTTGCCAGTTGTTAAAACCATCGAAGACAAGCAACAAGCTCTAAGTAGTGGAGTTAAAGCATTCTTTGCTGATAAATATCCAGACAAAGTTAGTGTTTATCGTATCGGTGATTATTCCAGCGAACTGTGT
>Ga0233425_10002552_pt1 | contig 35392 bp, 5 predicted proteins | sample Watercolumn_Towu_2_FD_181712 | JGI IMG/M metagenome (GOLD analysis project Ga0233425, IMG submission 181712) | Freshwater microbial communities from Lake Towuti, South Sulawesi, Indonesia - Watercolumn_Towuti2014_140_MG | ecosystem: Environmental > Aquatic > Freshwater > Lake | place: Indonesia...
CATAGCCGCGCAGATAGAGGCATTCCCGACGATGATGGAATACATAGACAACATGGACACAATGGTTACAGGATTAACCGGAGACGCGAAAACAAACTTTGAGGCCTTATACGGGACAATCTCAAGTAGTGCAACATACGCGGAGAGAATGACAGACGCCGCATACAAAACCACGCTCTTCGATTTACTAGGCACCTGGTACTACGAATACAACTTTGGACCAAACAGCGCGTCACTAAAAGTGAGTTATACGGCATTTGCCGATTATATAACAGCGCAATTAACAGCGTTCCCAGTAATGTTAGAGTACATAGGACTGCTAGACGACGCGATAGCAAACGAATTAAGTACCGGCACCGGCGGCGGGAGAGAGAACTTTGAATTAATGTACTGTGCGATCCCAGCGGGAGCGACACTAGCGGAAAGGGCTGCAGCAAGCAGCGCGTACCTAACGCAGCTATTCACATTAATGGGCAGCTGGGCCAACACATACGACAACTGGCCGTACGATCTGAGTACAAAGCCGGCGGACCTTGAGACATACATAGCCGCGCAGATAGAGGCATTCCCGACGATGATGGAATACATAGACAACATGGACACAATGGTTACAGGATTAACCGGAGACGCGAAAACAAACTTTGAGGCCTTATACGGGACAATCTCAAGTGGGGCTGATTTTATTGAGAGAATGAATGATTCGACTAACACGACATACAAAACAAATCTATTTAACATACTTGGTGGGTGGTACTATGAATATTATTATGGAGATAGCAGCGCAAAGTTGCAAGCTGACTATAGCACGGTTGATGATTATATTACTGCGCAACTTGAAATATTCCCAAAAATTCTTCCATACATTGACGACTTACACGCTGCGTTAACAGCTGCCGGATTACCTGCGGATGTGGCGAATAATTTTAGTACTGTTTATGGTGCTGATATAGGTAGTAGTATTGCAGTGTCAGAAAATTCTAGTTATGTGAAGGCATTGTTTGGAATACTTGGTGGATGGTATGTGGCTTGGGAAGACAATGAGTGGGATGTTAATGCTACTTATGGAAATGATTTTGACGCATATATGAAAGCGCAACCGATGACATTAGTATCGATACTCCCGTACATAGACGATTTGCATGAAGAGTTATTTACATCGCCGGACCCATCTGTAGCGGCAAACTTTAACATTGTTTATGGGATACCGATTGGGAGCGACTTTGTTGCGGCGAATAATCCTGATTATGTGAAGGCATTGTTTGGAATACTTGGCGGATGGTACAATGATTACTATTCACCCACGAGCACGATAGATAAAACTGTGTATCCGACATTTGATTCATACGCGACAGCACAGCCCGCGATATTAGTAGCGATACTTCCATACATAGACGATTTACATACTGCATTAACAGCGGCCGGATTGCCTGAGGATGTGGCGAATAATTTTAATACTGTATACGGCACGGCAATAGGGAGTGGTTTCGTGGCTTCTGAAAATCCGGCATACGTGAAAGCGTTATTTGGTATTCTTGGAGGATGGAAATTGGCATGGGATAGAAATGAATGGGATGTGCAGGCCACGTATGGCGGTGATTTTAACGCATACATGTTGGATCAGCCGGCTGTTCTTGCGGCGATACTGCCGTACATAGACGATTTGCACAAGGCTTTAACAGCGTTGGGTTTGCCTGCGGATGTGGCGAATAATTTCAAAACAATTTATGGCACACCGATTGGTGGTGATTTTGTTTCGGCCAATAATCCGAATTACGTGAAGGCGTTATTTAATATTTTGGGTGGATGGAAAAAGACTTGGGATGAAAATGGTTTTAATGTGCAGGCTAAGTTCTCTAGTTTTGACGCATATATGACTGCTCAACCGGCTATTTTCGTGGCTTGTTTGCCGTATATTGATGACTTACATAAAGCTTTGACTCAAGCAAATGGTGCAAACTCTGAAGTTGGAACGAATTTTAATGCAATATACGGAGTGGCTTTGGGGTCGGATTATACTGTTTCAAACAACCCGAATTATCTTGAAGCGATTTTTGGAATTATAGGTGGTTGGTACATAGACAAAAAACCTACAGACACATGGAATGATGAATATGTAAAAAACAAGATAGATTCTTTTATCGCAGTTCTGCCGTACGTTGATGACATGAATGACGCATTGAATAATGCATCTAATACAGGCGCAAAGTCTGCTTTCGAATCTATTTTTGGTATACAAGTCGAGAACTCTATTTCAGCGGCGGCACATCCTGATTATGTAAAGGCGTTGTTTGATGTTTTAGGCGGATGGTATTCAACTTGTGTGTTGAACGGTGATGAATGGAACGACCCATATGTGGCAGACAAAATCGACACTTTCATCAAAGACCTCCCGTGGGCGGCGGAGTTGTTTGGTAGGATGAAGACGGCGAGTGCGGAGGAGTTGAAGGCTTTGTATGCGTTGTACAATAAGGGCAATGCGTTCCCTATTGCAAACAGTGAGGGATATATTGATATTTCTGACACCTCATACGATGCTATCGGCAATATCCTTTTCTCTATTGCGGATAGTTTAAGAATGGCGTACGAAGATAAGTTTAAAACAGAGGAGCCGGCTACCGCGGACAAGATAACAGAGGGCATTGAGAATTATTTTGAAGATCTTTTAGAGGTTTACGCGATGATGCAGAGTGTTGATTTTCTTGGCCTTTTCACTGTAGATCCAAGAGATGTTTTTGATGTCAATTACAAAAGTTCTGACGCGCGGCAAAAGACAAAGGCGGACATTTTGAGTTTTGCGTTTGGTATCGCGTCTACACAGATAGGCAATAGTAGGGATGACAAAACAAAGGACTACAATACCGTTGCGGAATATTTGGAGACGGTTAAGACGGCGGCTATGCTAAAGGCATCAAAGTATTTCAGGGATGTGTTTGATTGGGCGAATTTGGATACTTCTTATAGGCTGGGCAATATGCACGATAGGGCGGATATTATTCAGATACTGTTTTTCTACGCGTCAAAGACGGGGACGGGCGACGGATGTTTTTGGCAGGATGTTAATGAGTTGTTAGAATATTTTGAAATTTCGGCGAAGATCAAGATGGTAACGCAGGATAAGGTAAGGGAACGCGGCGAAGAAAAGAGCCCGGCTATTCCGCTTCTCTTCTCCAGCGTTGAGAATATTGCAGGGATGGATCCGATGATGAAGATGCATCTGGGCGATACGGCATTGCTATTTAAAAACGCGGAAGTTATTTATAGGTTGCGCCATAAACTGCCGGATGATAAATCAGGGCTTGTATATAATGAGGACACGAGAATGCTCACTGTTTCTTTTTACGATGGCAGTATCGCGACGCCTGTAGATAGTGAGGGAAGATTTGATTATGGTATTACCGATACAATAATTTTTGATACTTTAAGCGGCAATGTTTACAGTACCTCCCGTTTCGAGATGGTTGATGGTAAGGTTGTTGAGAATATCACATATTATGAAGAAGGCGCGTTTGCTAAATTCAGTGATGATGTTGGTGTTGTGTCGGGCACATCAGGGCTAGAAGGGAAGAGTGTGATTTTCAGCTATCAAGACAAATGGCCAACAAGTGAATATCTGTCTCCCGCGTGGCTGAAAGTTGAAGGCAAGACAAAATCGACAGAAATAAAAATACGTGATGATAAAGGCAGGGTTGTTGAAACGAGATCAGGAGATTTTATCACGACTATAAGTTACGATGAGAATTCGATGACGGTGAAAGAGAGCAGGGTGTATTTAAAGACAACGGCGGAGGCTTTTAGGCATACTACGGAGACTACGGAGGTCCGTCAGGAAATCTTGAGCACGGATGAACTTAATCCCGATTTAGAGAAAGTGAAAAAAGCGCTTATAGAAGACGTTTTGTTGAGGCGGTATTTTGAGATGGCCGGTTACGATTTAGAAAATACAGCTACATCAAAGGCGTTTACTTTGGAAGATGTGCGATACGTTTTGTCGTATTTAGTGATGAGAGATATTGATTTGTGGAAGGTGCATACGGAGGCTGTGGATTCTACCAGTAACATTACTGATACGGAAGAAATGCAGAGGATGATCGGTGAAGTAATCGGCATGGGTGGCAATTTTGATTATATCTCTACGCAGGATAAGCAGACAGTATTAAGCCTCAATAAACTGATTCTTAGGTGTTATTGCGGTTACCTTTTTGCAGATTTTGGATCAATGACGGAAGAAAACAAGAAGGGAGAAGAAACTCTTGTCCAGAGGACCGAAAAAGGGACGTCAATGGTTTATACGAGGGTTGGCCCCGGAATGGATTTAGAAACCAAGTTGGTTAGGGATAGTAGCGGTAATGAGGAAAGCGTTGTTTGGGAAAAGAGAAATGAGGAGGTCAGGAATGTTGTCCTTGAGGTTGGCGGACAATCTGTGTTTAGGAGTATGTCGGATGATTTCATAATTGAGCAGTCTGAGGAGAATTCGACCGTATATATTATCAGCAATGCGGAAACACGGCAGGAAATCGTGAGGATAGGATATGATGTGAGTATGTCGGAAATCGTGGTGTTTGCGCGAACTATGGTGAACGGTGAAATGAATGTAACTCCGATAATCGTAAAGCCTGACAGAGGCAGGGTCACGTTGAGTGTGTTTATACACAATGAAACAAACAATGTAGGAGATATTCGACAGAATGCCCAACTAGCATTGGTGCCTACTGGCGAGAAAGATGCTGATGGAAATCCGAAGGTTGCGGTAATCGAAGTAGGTACTGGAAATTTAATGAAGTACGAATACTACAAAAAGGATGACCCTCTGAAGAGGAAGTTGTGGGAAATAAGCTCCGACGGAAGATATAAGAGTAAGTATTTTGAAAGAGAAGGAAAGCAATACAGTACGGTTGAATACTATGACGAGAAAAATAGTGAGTGGATCATTGTCCAGACTGTAGAGGTTGGTGAGGCAAACTTTGCTAAAGAGGTGATGAGTGCGGAGATGATATCGCACCTTTTGGAGATGGGAATTTCTCCTGATACAATTCTGCAGAAAAATATCATTACACCCATCGGGGGGAGTTCTTATGAAGTGTGGAGGCTGGCGGGCGATTTTTTAGGCCGGGTTATATTAGTGAAATTGCCGGGCGGTGAAACTATATTGAATACGAAGTTTGACCCGGGAAAAACATATTCTAAGGAAGCGCGCATGTATAGCAAAAATGGGACGCCTCTCTTCCAAATATCAAAGCATGAGTACGGATTCAACGAAGTATCAGAGGAGTGGGACAAATTTAGTGTAGTTCAAAACAGGGATACTAATGTTGTGAAGACGGATATTCGGAGAATCAACAAGGACGGGACTATCGGCGGGATTGTGTCTTATGAGTGGTATAAGATTGAAGGACCTTTGACCCAAAAGATTGCTGTTCAAAGCGTACGAGAGGATAGAGAAGAAACAACGGCAGACCCGTTGCCCGAAGATCTCACGTGGACCGCTATATACGAATACGAATCGCCATATTCGCAAAATGTGAAGCAGGTAATTCTTCGCTATGGAACGGAACATGATGCAAGAGACGGATTGCACGGGAGGGTTATGATGAGAGCGGTGGTGCAGAAAAGAAATTCACCGCTGGGCGAGGTCCTGTCGTCACTAAGTCTACTCAACGATGTGTTTTCATCATATCAGGAAAACGGGTTTGGTTACAATACGGGGGTTGATGAGGTTGAGGTATATATTTATGACGAGAACGGCAATGTCGTAGAGTCAAGAACTGAATTTAAACTCTCAGGTGACACATTTGGCAGAGCGCTTTTGGTGCGCTTAAAGAACGGACAGATGTTTGCTAATACTAAATTGAGCTCATCAGGGTACAGCGCGGAGGAGACGATCGCGATTGATTGGAACTTGCAGGTGCTTGATAAAAGGGTTCCTACCGGAAGAAAAGTAAAAATAGGCGGTATTCCATACGCGGAAGTGTTGGTGACGCCTAGTGATAGCGTGGGAGGTAAGCCGTATTTTTCATATATTGATCTGTCTCCTATGGGCCGGGAAAAGTATAGGATAGAAGTGAAAAGCCCCAACGCAAAAATACAATCCGGCGATGTATTGATTGAAATACAGTATGCCTCGAATGGTGTCGAAATAGTAAGATCTCAGAGATTTGCGTTAGAGAAAACGGATGAAAGCGGATCATATCAAAAACGCGACGGTGATGATAGGCTGGCAATGGAAACTGTCCTAACTGTGAGGAAAGGGATTTCCGTGGATGAGTTTATCTCAATGCTTCCTCCGGGGGTAGTGCTGCCGAGGGTTTTAGATAAGGATGTGACATTTGACTGCATAAGAACAATAGATCATATCAATAGGACGGTGAGAGAAGAGTATGTGCGAAGCGGTGACATAAACGGAAGATGGCTTATGGGGAAATCTTCTGCGGTTCTGACCGACAAAGAATACGAAGCGTTAAGTTATAATCCGGCGCTTTATTCGTTTGAGGTTTATAGGACTACGGTGAAAGACGGTTTTGGTAAAGACGATCCGGCAGTTGAGTACAATAAAAACAATGTGGCTGTCAATGGCTATGAGTTGATATATGTTTCCGCCGCGAATCCGGATGAGGAAAGAAAAATACCTGCTGTATTAGAGCAGTTGCGAATGAGGGGAGAAGATTTTGATCGTTTGGTCCATATTATGTTTGGCGTGGAGTCCGGAGGGAAACAGTTTACAGATAAAGGCACACCTGTTACGTCTCCTAAGGGTGCTATCGGTATTGCTCAGGTTATGCCGGGTACGGCTCCGGAAGCGGCACGGTTGGCGGGATTGCCTTTTGACGAAAATAGGTATAGAAACGATCAGGAGTATAACGCCGCGCTAGGAAGGGCATATTTAGCAGAGCAGATACGGACTTTTGGAGACTTGAGGCAGGCTTTAGCGGCTTACAATGCCGGGCCTAGTGCAGTCAAAATAGCGTTGCGGGATTATCAATCTGACTGGATTTCTTATATGCCTGATGAAACACAGGACTATGTGAGAAAAATATATACCGCTTTTGACGCCGGAGTGGGAGAAGCCCGCGGGCAGAAGCAAAAGAGGCAGTATGGAGATTATATCCAAAAAACCGACGCGGAAGGTAATATTGCGGTAAGAGTAAAGCCACGTGCGGCAGGAAGCGAATATATTATGTACATTACTCCAGGATGGCCGAATAGGACGGTGTGGGAACAACGCGGAAATAAGGTCGTTCGATACGAATATGAATCGCAATATTCAAAAACACCTTCTAGGATTGTTGAATCCCAGCCGGGCGCGGAAGATATTGTTAGCGTCTATAAGGACGATGTGTTTTTGGATGAGTTTAGGGGAATAGTCAACGTCAGCACACAGGAGATGGTAATGCTTAGATGGTACCGTAAGACCAATCCTAATACCGGCGAGGTAATAAACGAATTTTATGACGGGTATAATAATAAGATAATCGAGGTTACCGGAGACTTTGCGGACATGGCGGATCTCTTAGCCAGAGCGGAAGAATTTGATTTTGCCATAGCCGCTGATCAGGGCCTAGAGCTAGGTGTGCCCGCTAGAAGCATGCAAGGAGTTATGGTTGACGGACAGTTTGTTGTAAGAAAAGACGGCACGATGGATGTCAATACTGAAAAAGGAAGTATAAACAAATACGACGTGAAAATTCCTTCATATAACGGCATCCCGGAAAGGACTGTTGCCTGTACGAAGAATATTGTTCAAGACACTCATAGAAATACATATGCGGTGGAGTACAGAGGGGAGGATGGTAATGTTGTATTAAGAGAAACCGGATATTATATAGACGGTGAGACAGGCCAGCTTTTGCTTGACGAAAAGGAAGCGCTGAGGACTTTTGTAACGGAGACAATCCCGGGGGTAAGAGACGGCGCTAAAAGCGGTTTTGTGACTAGCCTGTCCGGCGATATATTAAAAACATTTAACGGCCATACCGCAATTATGTACGGGATCGGGCATGTGGTTATGGTATACGAAAAAGATACGTCCACAAACGGCCTGATATTAAGGGTTATTAGTAAAGGCAAAACAGTGAGAGAAATAACTCCTGAAAATGTATTAGTATCTATTCCGGCGCACCAAGGGAAGCCGGCTAAGGTAGTCCGATGCGTAAGGATGTCCGGTAGGGATAGCGAAGGTAATGAGATAATTGTTTATCGAGACAAAGAAGGCAATGTGGTGAAAGTAGAAGATACTAAAAAATACTACCACATATGGATTGACGGTGTAGAGACCAAAGGCGGAAAACAGTATTACAAAGTTATCAAATGGGATATGAATCTGCCGGATGGGACCAAAGAGTATACATACGGCCTAGAAAATATAGCAGATTTGGCATATACGAATTATACCGTCCATGCTATTACGCAAAGTAAGTTTGTCGCCAATGATGGTATAGTCAAAGGGACGGATTTTGTTACTCATAGTACAGAATATAAAAGTGATGGCGAACGGTTCCTGGTGACAGCAGAGACCTTTGCTGAAATAGCTTCAGAGCAAGACGCGCAAACTCTTATGATAATAAATGCTTTTGGCGCACAAAGAAGAATGGTGAAAACTGCAAAGACCATATACATGGACGAAAATAAACCCACATTAGAAGCCACAAGAAAGGCCGCGGAACAAGCTGAAAAAGAAGGACGAAAAGTGAAGAAAGATGTTGTACAGTGGTATTCTTTGAACGGCGAACTGCTATATGAGAACAGAGGCAAGTTTTGGATAGAATATATAAGAAATCCGATTACGCACAAACTGGATATAGTGAATTCCTATACTATTGATGAGAAAAATGGATTTGAAAAAACGCTTGTGGAGTCCACGAAGATAATAGGCCCGGTAAATGCTGGCGCGTTGGATTGGGCCAATAAAGCAGAGCTCGGCGAATACGCTGGTGCGGATTTAATTCTCGGTAAGACTAGAAATTTGATTGATAACATTGAATATGACAGCTACAGATTAGCGGAAAATCCCGACAGAGAATTAATAAGGAAGTTTGATACAGGTGATGTAGTTTATGTAAGCGGTTTCAGTATTTTAGACAGTCCGGTGGCCTCTTCGACTGCTGATAAATCGGGAAGGATTATAATGAGGTCTAGGTTGATGGAGGAGGAAGGTACTGTTGTAGTAGAAGGAAGGACATGTAAAAAGGAAGAAGTAACGTTGTATTCAAGAGATGGTTCGGTAGCTAAAATTTATAGGTATTACGATGTTGAGGATGACAAGCTGTATTTTGAAGAACAAAAAGACTGCGTGTCTGGTGTTAGCGGTGAAGGTTCAAGTTGGACGTCGGAATATACCAGGGACGATATTGGTAAGGTAACAGGGATAACGCTTTACAACGGCGGGATAAAAGACGGTAAGATAGATAAAACCACGAAATCACGCATGGTAGATATAGAAGGGATTGTTACCGTAGATCAGGATTCCGCTGTAGCAAGAGCAAACATGTCTCCTGATACGAAATTTATAAAGGCGAGGATTACCGAAGCCGACGGCGGATATAGATGGGAATATTATCTGTTAAGCGATCCACTTCGCAGAGCAAGGGTGATTCATTATGTGACCGGAGTCACAGACGTGCCTACTGAATACGATATTAATTCTGCTTCGAAACTAGACAGATATGATGAAAGGGGCGTAAAAACCGACCATTTTGAATTGTCACCCTACCCATATTTTATTTCGGGCGACAAAACAAAAACGCCGTACAAAAATGTTGTTCATACGAGAATAGTCACAGGCAAAGACGAAAGCGGAGCTGCAACTGAAATAAAAACAGACACAAATGAATTATACCTCCCCAACAGCGGCCCTCTGGGAAGGAAGATGTATGAAATAAGTGAGAATGGTAGGTGGGCAACACCATATAACTACGAGCCCGGAACAACGAAAGTGAAAGGAAGTAGGTTGTCGTATATTATTAACAAAAACAATGAATGGCTACCGGTAAAAGTAACTGAAACTGTGGCCGAGGGATCGTTGGAAGAAATATTCAAGAGTGACCAAGTTGTTAGTCGAATGATCAATGACCTTAACATAGACAGTGAGGCCTTTATAGATCCTAACGGCAATATTTATATGGAATTGCAAAAGGCGTTGGAGATTTGCGCTAAAGAACATGGTCTGCAGATTGATGATCTGCGTTTTGAATTGTCCGCTGATGAAAACGACGCGACAAACTGGGATGGTTTAAAGACCTACAACTTGCGATTAAAAGGAGATCCGGGCAGGGTTTTTATGACGATTAACGCTATTGGTGAAGTCGTTGTTAATACGCGTTTTAACGGACAGTTTGCTACGGAATCCATCAAATTGGAAAAAATTCATCGTGTGTTTATTCCGACGACGCATTCAGAAAGGGTTGGTATTATCAAAGGGCCAAACGGCAATGAATTGCTTGAGGTTAGAGAACTCCCCTATGACGCATCCGGAAATGTTGATAGAAGCGCGGTCCCTAAATATTCGTACTACGATCCAAGGAATCCATTGGGTTTGAAAGTAATGACAAAAGAAGGGATAAGTAAGGAAAAGATATCTGTGTATGAGTACAAAGAAGGAAGCGGAGAATTGAGTCAGATTATTACGTATTTTGGAGAGATAGCTCCAGAAAATGTGCTCACAATAGCGAAGAATAATAAAGGAAAAGACAAAGATAGTAACATAACCTTTGATATAGAAGACGTAAAAGCAAATCAGAGATGGACAGAAAAAAGAGATCCTTATGGCAGGCTCTTAGAAATAGAAATGGACATGGATGCGCGATACATAGTTCCGCAAGGAGCGCCAAAAGTGATAAGGAAAATTCATGCAATCAGTACCTATGAAAGAGGATGTACGGTTGAAAAAGAAACCACAACTTTTTATGTTTTTGAGGACGGCACAAGAGTTAAGAAATCAACCGCCAAGGTTGTTGATTATGGTATAGGCGAAGTTAATGTTGATGGAGATAATTATTTGCCCGAATATGGCCAGCACTACTATATGAGGAAGGATGTTACGTACTACAATTGGGAAATGGATGCTTCTACAAATGAACAAAGAGTATCATTTGATTCCACGGAGTGGCATGACAGATGGAATGGAACAAATCTTGTTACGGTAGTGCATAAAGACAAGGGCCCGAAGATTATTTATACTTTGCCCAAAATATCTGCGCCGTTAGAAGACGCTGTTACGGCAAAAAGCGGTGAACCCACCGAGCTTAAGGTTCCGGATAAGGATGTAAGTGGATATGAATTTTTGTATGTCTATACGGATATTCAGGACGAAACTAAGGATGTGGAAATAATTGTGACTGATGATTCCGGAAATGAAGTAAATGTGAGCCTGAAACAGACTGAAGTGGAGGATGGGTCTATCCCATTCTGGATGCCGATGGGGTTAAACAGGATGTATATGTTTGAAGGAGGAGAAGAAAAGAGAGTTTCAATGGCGCTTACTCCGGGATTTTTGCCAGTGCTTGAGCCTATCAACAGAGGCATAAGGATGATATCTATTCCGCAGTTAAGAATGGCCGGAGTGAATGTTGAGCATATTGTTAGTGTTAGGGCGAATGTGACAGCCGGGAATGCGGTAAGAGTTTCAGCGGTTGGAAGGCTTGGTGACGGAAAAGCTCCTCAAGGTGAAGTGAAAACTCCTTCAGACTACATTAAACAGATAAGTGAGAGGGAAAAAGAAGCAAGGCCGTCTGTGGTTGAACAAAGGTCTAGAGGTGAAGTTATATGGAGAGGAGAAAAAGGATATGCCACGGAGGTCAGGACTGACGGCGGCAGGCCTCTTCTCTCATTGGAATCGCTAAGAAGTGAGGGGATGAAGTCCTTTAGAATTATCAGGATTTTCAATACGAAATCGGACCAGGACAATCCACTGCCTTTATACACCCTTTTATTTGAGAACGGCAGATGGATTGAGTCTAACCATGTTTTTAGAAATTCACATATGGGTGTCTACGGCATAGGAAACGGTTTTTATACGCCGAGAGTTGAAGTTTTCAATCCTGAGGTATTAATGGAAGATATCCCGATGGTGATTTCTTATGGTGAAGAGTATCTTTCCGTATTTCCTATAGGTGAAGGTGAAACTTATGCCAGGATTTATTCAAATATAGCCAACGTTTTATGGCGGTATTACGGTGGGCACGATCCATTATTTTTGGATGCCATAGCTGATCAGCGGCCGCCTACTTCGGCTGAATCGCACAAGGAGGATGCCGAGAGAAATCCAACTGTAGCGGAGATAATGCTTAGAGATTTAGCATTACATATACCATGGGAAACGCAAACTGTTTCTCCCGCGCCTGTAGTTCCTAGTGCCGATGTTGATAGTTCAGTGAGACAAAATCTCTCCGAAACAGCCCTAACCTATGAAGATTCTACCGGAGCCGAAACTAAAATAAAGCTTGTAAAAACAGCGCCCGGCACTATAGAAGAAAAATTTATAGACACGGTAAAGGAAGTAGAACTTATTCCTGCTCTTATTCAATCTGGGAATGCTAATGTTGCTGAAGACGTCATAAGATTCTATTATCAATCTACGAATGGCGGCAGACAGCCTGTATCCAGTTCTTACAGTTTGACCGGCGCTTCACAGTATTATAACTTTGAGTTTAAATGCGCTGACAAATCAAAGGCTACAGTTGAGGCGCAGATTGCCCTTATCAGGATGTCGTTGCATATGGCGGAAATAACAGGAAATCAGATGGCATTAGAGATGGGTCTGAACCTAATGAGGGGATTATTTGAATATATGCCAGACTGGCAGATGGTAGAGAGGAAAATTACAGAGAAAGAAAATGCAAACAATTTGAATGGGCAATCATATTTTACCGCGAAGGATATAGCCGAAATATTAACAAAGGGCATTAAGCAAATCCATTCTTCTGATGAAGAGGCTGAAGTACTCAGGGTTGTACAGGTTTGTGGTTTTGACGCGAACAATATGACTAGAGATAATGTTGTGAAAGTTTTACAGATGTTAGGGGTTTATGGAGGTTTTGCCGAATTGGTTCCCGAACAGGCGAGGGTTATTGAAACATCTCCGGCGGGTGAAATCAGGGCATGGCCGGAACAGCCGTCATATTATTCTACTACTGCGAATGCAAAGGCATATCTATTACTGCGTTATGTTTCAAATTTGGCAAAACAACCGAACATTAATCTTAGTCCGGACATACAGGCAAAAATGGAATTTGCCTTAAACAGCCAGGCACAATGGATGAATTATTATTTAATGCCGCATTTTAATAAAGGCAGACAGGGGGTAGTGATTCAGGGTTTGCATGAGGTTCAGGACGTTTGGAATATTAAGACAACGATAGTAGAAGAGAAATGGAGTTCAGCGAATGAATGGCTGTGGTTTTTGGAAGCGGCAAGAGAAATGGGCGCGGATAATGAACTTTTGTTAAATAGTTTAAACAATCTTGCGCGTATTCATGGAGTAACGATAAAGGGACGTTGGGGTATTGATCCTGCTCCGCCGTCGGCAAGGGAACAAGGAGATATTATATCGCCGGAATTAACGGCACATTTCTGGCGTCTTATGGAATCGTTAAGGGCAGAAAGCCCGCAAGGAGCGGATTTTGTACAAGGCGAGATGAGTAGAATAATGGAGAATGGATTGCTTAGGGAATTATACGGTGTAGATCCGTCAGTAGTGTCTTATGAAGAAGGGCTGTTTACATTAGCAGGGGATAATGTATCTCCTACACAGGACCGACCGGAAGACCGCCGCTGGGCAGTTTCTCCGCGTGCTACGGCGGAAGCAGAGTATGCGTTGTCTCAAACAAATATTTATTCAATAACTCCAAGGGCGCAAGTTTCCCTACATGGAGAATGGGAAGCTGAGGAAGAAGTACAATGGTTTGAGATACACAAAGGAGCGTGGTGGAAAAACAGGCTTTACGTTTACAATTTTGTTGTTTATATCGCTTTTCCTTTAATATTGCTGTTGTGGACACATCTTACCGCGTGGTGGTGGAGGAATTGGAGGAGAAATATTGATAGATTGAGAAATTTACGAAAAAAAATGCCGCGTCGGCCAATACCGATAGAAGGAGAAAAGAAAGGGGCTGAGGCTGAGGGAGAAACTGTTGGCGAGACAAAAAGAGAAGAGGGCGGAGAAACAGAAGAGACTTCAACGGAAGCCGAAGGAAGACAAGCGGGAGAGACGACTGGAGCCGAACAGCCCACGGAACAAGAACTAGCTTTGGTGTCTCCCGAAATTTTACAGATAGCGCATGAACGCTGGGCTAAAAAGATTTTAGGTGCACAGGCGGCAGTGGATAAAAATGGGGTGGCTCACCCGTTAATAATTGTAGGTGATGGTGTCGCGGAAGCAAACTTCCTGTTCAGTTTAAGGTTTATTTACGCGCTTGTTATCCAGTGGAGGAAGGACGCCGGATTAGATTCTGTTACTGATGATGTTATGAAAGAGGGATCCAGTGATCCATGGCTTAATGGTTTGGATGAATTCGCTTTAATGGTAGGTATATACATGCGCAAAATTATCTATGACGGATATTCTGACAAAGACGGTCATTATTACGACAGTAACCACATATGGCATCGTATTGAGGCATTTACATTTGAGTATAGGGAACGGCTGAGAACCGTCATGGAAGAATATAAGAAAAATCCGACCCCTGACAATTACAAGAAGGTCGAAAATATTATCACAGAATTAGGCGTGACAGAAAGGCGCACTGGACTGGATATAAATAACGACTTCGATCTCTACAGTATAAACAAAATAAACGGCAAACCGAGTACCCTAGATCAGGTAAAAGATGAAATGGCGAAACCAAGTGGATTAGCTATACCGCGTCCAAAGGTAGATAAATTTGAAAAAGACTTAAAAAGTTTCTTAGATAGGGAAGACTTCGAAATAGTAAGCCCGTATGCGGTTGAAACAGCCGCAATGCTTCCAAGGATGTTGGCAATGATAGTTGGGGTACTAATTACAAGTGTCTTTAAATCTAATTCCATTCCGTCAATATTTGGTTTTGTCTCAAATATGTTTTTCGGATCACATATTGTTGTGGCGGCATTGGCGTTAGCGGCGGTTTTATTCATAATTGGTACTGTGTTATTTTGCGTCGCACAATCGAAAAAAGAAAAAAGATGGATAGGCTGGGACGAAAAAGCAGATGTTCAAAAAGAGAGGGATAGTACAGAATGGAAAAAATATGACAGGTGGTCTAAGAGGTTCCGCGCGGCGGCACTAATTGTTTTAGGTGTGTCTCTATTCTTTTTTAATCCTGTTAAGGCTTTTGATCCCTGCTTCTTGAGAACAATAGTGCAATGCCTGCTATTTTTGGAAGGCTTTAGTTTATTATGGTTTAAACGCTCTATGCTTTGGCTTACGATTAAATATCACTTCGGGATGGCGGCGCATAGCGGAGGTAAAAAGGCATTTATTTCATGGACTGCGTTATGGTCTCTCTTTGCTTTTGGAGGTACATTGACGGGAGCAGCGGTATATCCTTGGTTTGTAAATATGTTCCAGATAACGGGGAAACCGATAATGGAGACTCTAATGAGTAATTTACTTGGTATAATTGGCGGCAATTCTATGATTGTTGTTGGAATATTGGTTCTGGGTGGATTGGCGGCCTATGTAGTGGGGAGAGTTATACAAAACAGTAAAATTCCGGCAGGCGCAAAAATTTCAATGATTTTAGGCGGTCTTGGGCTTGCGGTATTGTTAATGTTTGCAGTGAGCTCTACTCTATTATCTGTTCCCGCCATACTGATCTTTGCAGGGACATTGGTATTTCTTAACACGATGTATATGTTCCATTACGGTGTGTGGGTTCTCCTTACAGGTGTGGCGGCGGCGCTTGCTTCATTTCCAAAAGAGATATCAATAGCATCGGCGGCGGCTGTTCCGGTTCTTTATGCTGTTATCGGGCCTTCGTATCTTCTCGCTATACCTATGGTAATTGCCGTTTTGTCAGGCATACTGGCGTATGTGTATTGGAGAGATTATAAAAAACTTGAAAAGGGCGAGGCAGTGACCCCGTTTGCTTCTCTTGATGGCTCAGAATCTGAAGGAGATTTGGGGGATAAAAAAACCGCTATACATTTCTTTAGCGGAGACCAGTTAACATCATTTTTATTAGTCCGAGAAAAAGGCGATGTTGACAAAGCTACAAATGAATACATGAACAGATGGCGTAACCAAAAGAAAGACAATTCTCCCGGACTTGCGCTATATCGCAGAGAGCATGATCTTAGAAAGTATGGGATAGACATAGACACAGAAGAAGATAATGTGATAAGGGGCTGTCTGAGTAAACTTCATGAAATGGAGAAGAAGGGTGACAACGGCGATGGTGTGACCTTATATCATTTGTCTCAGATGGAGGATTATGACAGTATTCCCGAGGTGGTGAAATTTGTTGAAGGAGTACACTATAGGGCCGAGGATAAGGAAGACATAATAAAGGGATACAGAATACGTGAATGGTTGAGCGGTATGATATCCGCGGCAGGTCAGTCTTATAATACTGCACAAAACCTTCCGGAACAGGCCGAGGCGCTTGCCGAGGCTGGATTGGGGTCAAAGACGACGATCTTCTTAGGAAGTAATAAATATGACGCAAATAAGGGGCCATTAGACAAGGGAGATCCCAGGCCTACAAAGATTTTAGATCTAAATCCAATAGAGTGGGCGCATAGAGAAAAGTTGGCAAAATTATTGGAATGGCTGTTAAACGGCAAAAAAGCAGTTGATCCGACAGTTCCAGTAAAAGAGAGAGGTACTGCTTATGTGTATCACAACTGGAACCCGTTTGGGTTTAAAGCCGCAGGTATGACTGGTATGGATATGATTTATCCAGAACTATTGAACGTCGCATCTATGATGATCATAGACAGAAATGCCAGCACAGGTGATTTAGATGCTTTTGTCGCCGACGTTAGAAGAACCAGGCAAGATAAATCAATATCAGTGTTGGTGACTGGCAGAGGGTCAACTAATACTCTTATGCCGATTGGATTGGCATCACAATTAATAGAAGAAGGGCATCGGTCATATTTGAAAGGAGTATTTGATCTCCTTGGCGGTGAATATGCTGAATCGGTTGGTAATGGATGGGGGAATTTATTGGCTGTTCTCTATGGTGAAGTAATGGAAGAATTGTCTAGGATGGACACCCGGACGAATCCTTTAACCTCTCGATTGGAACATGAATTTAGCGCAAAAAGAGGGTTAAGTTGGTGGGATATTCTCATGTCAAAACAATTTGGATTAATGGGCTTTGCCCCAAACACCGTAGGTATAAGCGAGGATATATGGGCGGTTGAGCAGACAGGGTTTACACAAGTAGGGTTAGGCAGGATTCCCAAATATGAAAGAACAATGGCTTTTTGGCACAAAATTAGGGAATTTAGAAGCCATTATTCTTGGACTGGAGCTTTTGTGAGATGGTCTGGAGGTTTTCCGCAAAAATCAAAAGACTGGATAATGCAGAAGATTCAGGATTTTGGACCGTTCTCCATTTTCGGAAGAGACTTAAGAAGAAGCGGCGGAAGATTTTTCTTGACCGCGCCGTTTGCTCTTATAAATGTTATTGGAATGCCGCTGTTTATTAAATTTGGATTGACTCCATTTATTGGTATTAACCTCGCGTTTTGGCTTGTAGGTATATTGTTTAACCAGATATTGACCGTGCATGGGCTTATGACTGATTTGGAGCGAACCGGATTTAATAAATGGACGGCTGGTATCGGAGGTCTGTTGACGTTGATCGGATTACTGATTTTAGGCGCAAGTCCTTTTTATCTGCCCCTTGCCATCATAGCGGCGGTTTTCTTTGGCAGGATCATAGGATGGGGAAAATGGATATCCGGAAGATTTAGGGATATGATGCTTTTTGGTCCACAGCTTGTAATTCATGCTTTAGGGCAGTGGATCAGACAGACGCTGGAATTTAAACTTTCTGCTCCTGATAAACTTGACCTTAAAGATGTGGATATGTGGAAAGCGATATATATGAATCCGTGGGATTTGATAAGAACTGTCAAGTTAAAAGCGAAAGAGGATTTTAAATTGGTAGTTGAGGGAAAGACATACCAACTGGCGGACGGCAAAAAAGGTTATTTGCTTGCATTTTTAGAAGTATTTCCGTTAACCTCTCCATTTTTTAGGGAAGTAACAACGTGGGTGCCGTTGTGGGGATGGAAGAAAGGCCTAATGCAAGGTCTTGTAAAAGGCGCCATTACTATGCAGGGTGTTATAGGCATAGGATTTGTTCTTACTTTACTCAATATATGGGCGATTAGCGGCCTTGATATGTTGAACGTCATTATGCTTTTCCCATCCCTGATGGTAGGTATAAGCCTTTTGGCTGGTCCTTTTGTTATGAATTTAAAGGCCGGTGAATATTGGAGAGGCGGAATTTTGGCGGCAATAGGGAATTGGCTTGCGAAACCGCTCGGCTTCATATCTGCCATAATTGTTTTAACGTTGATAAGCTGGGGTATCGGTCCAGTAGCAGGAATGATTGTCCTGCCAATAGTGATCGTAATTTTTGCCGCTATACACATTTTCTACTACATTTATAGGCAGAAATACGAAATTGCGGATAGGTTGGAAATATTAGGAAAGAGGAAGGATTTATATGAAGGAAATAATGAAAAGATCGCACAAATCGAAAAAGAAATAGCAGATTTAAAGGCACAAGCTGAAAGGCAAAAGAATGACAAATATCTTCCCGGGCTTCGCAGATTCTCGTCGGAATTAATTAGAAACTTCTGGCTGGGAATATTTACATTCATGTGGTTTGCAATTGTTCCGCATGTAGGCGTTACAGGTTCTGCGGGACTAGAGTCCCTGATGTATCTTGGTTTACAGCTTGGAGCATTGATAACGCTTGTGAAGTGGATAGCGATTGGATTATTTGTGTTTATATCCGTGGCTAAGATTGTGGAGTATTTGGTCAGAGAAGACTTTTTCAAGAAAGAAAGAGGCTTTGTGGCAAGATTTGAGGCTGTAAAATATCGAATAAATCCCGTAAATAAGCAAAAGATAGAGGCACTGCTTGTTGATATACACATATTTGTAGACCAGAGTTCATGGGGGTACGCAAACGAATATTTAAGAAAGGCGGAAAAACTTTTAATCTCTGGAGGGCGGATGACAGAAAGGCAAATACAAGAAGTATTTCCCGATCCTTCTGATAGAGGAAAAGAAGCAATACTTGCTATTAATAGAAGAGCTCTAGATATTAGTGCGAGAGGCTCTCAGAGTAGAGCGGATAAAATGTCAATTAAAGAACTGGATGAAATCGCGTTTTTTATAATAAGCACTCGCGGATTTATTGCCGGACTGACGTCCGTTATTAATGACCTTTGTCCTAATATTATCGCTGAGGTTAACGAAAGGCTTTATAGATTAGCAGATGCGCGGGACATCACTAGTGCTGGTGCGGAGATTGATGCTATCGAGAGATATGTGTCTGTTCTAAAAGTAGTCTCCGAAGTTGTAGAGCTGGTTGATGAGATAGATAGTTCTTCATTGAGAGAAGTTGTTCGTGATTTGGTTGTTGCGTTAGACGAGCGTTTTCGCGATATGAATGTCGCAAGGAATATGAAAGGAGTTGGCGAAGTATTGGAAGAAGTAAAGAACATTAAAGACATTTTAGTTGCAGGCAAGGCATGGTTTATTTACTATGAACAGCTCCCGGCGTGCTCTAAGTACAAAAAGATAACTGAAAGGACAACGGAAATGGTCCTCAATTTAGTTCTCGAGAAGAATAGGGGTAAAATAAGAAGACAGAGATTGTGGATAAATGTTGTCAAATTGCATGTGACAGTCTCGGGAAAAGTTAAGAAGATAACCGAAAATATGGGGAGGGTACTGCGAAAATCAGATCAGTATAGGAGGGTCAAGGCTGCTTTTATTAATGAAAAAGTTTTTGTTGGCACGGGTGTGATTTTGTCGACACTCATTATGGCCGGTTGTGCTTTTACAATTGCGCCGATAGCAGGATTTGCGGTGAATGCCAATCTCGTCTACTACATAATAACATGGGTTTTTGGTGTGTGGATAATAGCATTGATTGCGGTCGCGGTATTGGTTAGAGGGTCCGCAAAAATGGAGTCTCGGATACGCTCTATTACAGATTTGTCGAGTGCGAACAGACGTGTCTTGCGAAGGGGGTTAAATAGCTTTTCAGAAAGCATAAGAAGAATGTCTTTGTCGAAGTTAGAAGAGCTGAGCGGAGATGAAAGATTCTTTGATATTAATGTGTGGGCATTAAAGAGTAAGCACAAGGATGTGAAGGAGAAAGCTATATTAAATTTGTGCATGGCTGACATAAATAGAGCAAAGAAACCGCTTATAGATTTCATAAAAAGGGAGAGCGATATTCTTTTACTAAAAATTGTGTGGGATGCTCTTTATGGAAATTTACCGGAAGAGATAGAAAATATATACAGAATGAAGACTGAGATTGCATTGAAGAATCTTAAGGCAAAAAGAGAGAAGCTTGAGAGTGATATAGCCCATGATGAAGAAAGGATAAACAGGCGTGAGGAAAGAATAGGAGAAGACAGAGAAAAGCTTCGCTTGACGCCTAAATATATAGATAAGAAAGTAGGAGTAGAACCGGCATTTTTGCCTCATTCGGGTGCTTTTGATTTTGGCGATGGTGCAGCGATGGAGCCAAACCCAAAGGCAGGCCAGCCGATTATTGAAAGGGTTGATAATTCTAAAGCTAGGAGAAAAATTGAAGAAGATATTGAAGATGCGGAAAGACAGATAGAGAAGATAAGAAATAGAATACGAAAGACGCGGAGGGTGTTGGCGGAGGTAATAAGGACTTTACTGTTGTTTCAACAGGCGTGGGATTATTATCCGGCGGAAGTGGAGGGTGAAGAGAAGCAAGAGGCAAGAGGTGAGTATAGAGAAGTAAGAGGCAAGAGGCAAGAACCGGCGGGACGAGTAATAGTTACAAAGCGAGCCGATGGGAGTGTGGTGATTGAAGGGATTGAGGAGATGGGGCTAGAGCCGGCAGAACTGAGGGCTCTGGAGGATGTCGTCACTTTTGCGGCGCAGGAGCAGTTTTCTTACGGAGAAACTAGGTCGATACTTATAAGAATTTCCTCAAGCCAGAAGAAACTTATTGCGCATGAAGCTCATGAGGAAAGGATGGGTGCGCACTGCACATTGCATATACACTCGGTGTTTTTACAAAAGCAGCCGGTTGGAGCGAAAGAGTCGCCTGATGAAAGATTGGCGTTTTTAAAAGGCGTCATGTGGCACGAGATGTACCACGTATTGCATCCTGATCCTGAAATTTATCCGGAGGTAAAAGTTGAACAAGCGACGATAGATTATTATAAAAAGAACCCGGAGATTTTAGAAGCCACAATAAAAGTGTTAAGCCATGATAATCCAAATTGGATATATCCGTCAGGGGATTGGCTTGAGAGGTTGGAGAATGCGAGGATAGAAGGAAGGTATAGCATTTTAAGGGAAACAGGAAAAGGTTTTAGGCCTGAAGCGATAACTGCCAATGCTGAAAAATTTGTTGATAAAGGCGGGGAACCTTATCCAGCGAATACGCCGAATCCCGAGCAATCATTCTACGGAATCATAGGGTTTCCGTTGCCGTCAGATGGCAAAATGACAAAGAATATTGAGGATTTGAAAAGATTTTTAAGAGAAACCCTTGGTTTCGGCGCTAATGAATTGTTTTTACAGCCGGCAAAGGATTTGCATAATTCGGTGCTTGCAGTGCAAGACCCAAGGGACACCGGCGCCCCGCTTTCAGCGGAAGAAAAACTAGCAGAATTACGGAAAATTTATGGTGTATTGAATGCCGTAAAAACATTTAAGATTAAATTTGATGACATAATCGTTACTGAAACCGGCGAAATAATTCTTGTTGGAAAGCCGCTCGACTATGAATATTTCAAAGTCCGCCGAGCACTCGACAGGAAAAATAAAGATGTTGTCCATATTTCATTAGGCAGGTTTATTAAAATGCCGGTAATGTCTCGTGATGTAATTGCGGAAAGGGTTAGACAATGGCTAGCGGCTAATGGCAATGAACTAGGTTATCTTGATGTCTCAAGAGATAATTGGCGTGTAATTGTCGGTGAGTCAAAATGGTTCTTCACCGATATACAGCCGCAGAAAGAGATATTGACGATGGGTGAACTAGGTAAATATCTGGAGATAATTGACAAGATAGATGCCTTGATCGCGAAACCTGATCTTTCCAAGTCCGACGTGCCGAATCTGCCTATGGAAGCGAACGTACAGGATGCTGAAAGGATACGGGCCGCACTAAGGGAAATCAGAAGCGCTCTAATAGCAGATCCTAGTCTTACGCAAAAAGTTCTAAATCTACTAGGCCGGAAAGATGACTTCATGGCAGAAGCCGTTGACATATGGAAGAATTTTAACGGCAGAGATAGTAGTGTCCTAGATGCAAGAAGGAATAGATTGAGAGAAGAAGGATATTATTTCGGTTTCTTTGATCAGGCTGGAGAAGACAGAGATTTTGTTAATGGTATTAGCAGATTGTATACATCAAGTGGAAACGGTTGTGTATCAAGGCAGGCCTATGATGCGATAGGGGACATGGTAGACAATGTTCGTAAACATGGGAAAGGCGCGGGCATAGTGCTTGCTCGTATTGATAAAACGACAAGGACGTTAAGATTGGCTGTCATAGATAAGGGGCCAGGCATGTCTTTTGGTGAAGTAGAAAATGAAGTATCTAATGATAAAAAGACAGGGTTGCCATATGTGTTTTATGTTTCAAGGAGCACGAATGTACTGTCAATAGATGGCCTATGCTTTATAGAAAAGGTTAGACACGGTGAATCACGGCCTGCTTTTATACGATTACCTTCGTTAACTGCGGGATCATCTGGGGCAATCATGATTGCTGAGTTTGACGTCATTAACATAAATAAAGAACGTTCAAATGCAATAAAAGCATTGGATCGAGCGGTGTAGAATTTGACAGGCCGTTTATACGGTGGGCAGGTTAAATAATTCTCTAGATAAAGCCCTTCTCAATCCTGCACGAAAACTATTTCACACCTTTGAATAATGTTTCACAATCTTAAGCACATCCGTATTGTAAGTCCATGCGCGGCATGGTGTTAATATGCGACCATCTTGGCATGAGAATTGCTTATTAGTTCACAAGGGTTTTTGTGTGTTTCGAAAAAACATCGCAGTTTACCCAATCACTGTTTTTCTATCGGGGGGTATCTTATGTCTTGCAAGCCATTTTTAAAGGTAGTTGCAACTGTTGTGACGGTAGCTTTTTTTACTACAAATTGTTTGTACGCCGAAAGCGTGAATCATTCTCTATTTGCGAAACGCAATCTGCAATCCGCTAGTAATTGTCTTGCCGCAAGCTGTCAGATTGAAGGGGTTGTGGGCTCCGCGCAAATTCTTGGTATAGGGCTCGTGAGTTTTAGAGAGTTTTTGGAAGGTAATTTAACTATGACATCTGCTGTCAGAAGCCCGCAAGATATAGTCGCAAAGGTTGCCAAGAAGGCCGGCATAAAAAATAAAAAGGATCTGGACGAAAAAGTAGCGTGGCTCCCTTTGGGAGAGGGTAACGATAAGGTATTGTATGTGTTTTTTAAAGACGGCGATAACCTCATATACATTCGTTTCGCGCCTAGTCCAAACGCCAAGGATCCACTGCAATGCGTGTTGAGTGGTTATCAGTCGCCCCTTGAGGGAGTAAAAGGTGTATTGCCTAACGCGGAAGGTTACACTGCCAACCGAGTAACGGAGCCGTTTATAGTGCGGGGAATCTTTGGTGTCATAGAAAGCAGGAAAAGTGCTGGAAATTTATGGAAATCTGAGCGCGCGAAAGACAGCGGAGAAATTAAAGGGGGACGAAATCCGGTAAAAACCGCTGAAGCATTTGACGCTCTTTTGGGGCAATGGGGTCGGTATATTCATTCAAGTGACGCAGCAGAAATAGAAAGAGGGTTAAGATTGTTAATTCCGGCGATAGAGACGAATAAATTGATTGAGTTGCTTTCGCATAGATTACCGATAGGAAAACAGATAGCCGCGGAAGAGCTTGGAAATAGGGTTGGAACATTTGATGATGCAACAAGGGAAAGAGTTATAAGCGCGTTACTTCAACGGCTTGGTGATCCAGATGTTATGGCGAGAATCAATATTAGTGCCAAGGCAAGAGAGGTTTTGAATAAATTGGGCGTGGAAAAGAAACGACTTGTAGACAGATATATTGAAATCTTGGAGAACGGTAAAGAAGATTCTGAATACTACGTTAAAAATTATTGGTACCTCGGAAGTTGTATTGAAGCAATAAATGAATTAGGTGACTTGGGAGATTCGAGGGTGGTGGAGCCGATAATAGGTGTTCTCAAGAGAGTGGAAAATCGTGATTTTAAACATAACAAAAGCGAGTTTTTACATCAAGTTCATTTGCCGATAGCTGTTGCCAAAGCGTTGGGGAAACTTAAAGACGAGCGCGGAATAAAAGCGTTAATTGGCATATTGAGTCAATCGAGAATACATGATGTTACCTTTGCCGCGGTAAGATCGTTAATCGCTTTAGCGAAGGCAGAGATAGAGGGCTTGTTGCGCGGAGCAGAGGAAGGGCTGTCTTCAACAGGCGCACGAACATCTCGTCGTGGTTTTGCGTCTGTCTGGGTGATGCTGGCGATTGTTGGCGTGGTAAGCGCGATAATTATTGGTTTAATGCATATATCAAATGGACTTGTTCTAGGAAATCTTGGAAGCGGGTGGTCTTTTGAAGTGATAATTCATTGGATAGAAAAAAACCCCGGTTTAGGAGTGCCGATTGCGACAATTGTAGCATTGTCCGCATTAGTGTTATCAGGAGTGGTTTTCCTTCAAATTGTATTCTTTCTTACTAAGGTTATGCGCGCGGTGATGGATATAACGCACGACCTTGTCGCTCCCGTAAGGTACTTTAGGCAGTATGCGGCGTCTCCTGAAAGAGAAGATTATTGTTATGATGACGACACAAGAGTGTGGGACATAAAGCCTCGTTTTGGAAGAACAAGATCAGCGAAAACGATTGAAATCCTAAAAGGGCTTTTATTGGACAAAGAAAGAAAAGTGAGGGAAGAGGCGAGAAAGCTGCTCGTAGAGTTTGGAGTCGTGGATGAAGAACTCCTTGATACATATTTAGGGGGACTTGAATCACAAAACGCGGATATTGTGCTGGAGGCGATAAAATTCTTCAGCGATACCAATGTTTCTACCAAGCGAGATGAACTAATTAATAAGCTTTTGCCTCTCTTAAAAAATTGGCGAGAAGATTGGTATGGTAAGAATGAAGGAGTATTTGTTGAAACAGGAAAACTATTGCAGAAGCTTGGCGCGAAAGAACTGCTAGCGCCTGTGTTAAAAGAACTGTTAAGTCGTAGGGACAAACCATTTGTTGTAGAAGAGTCAATACTTATGTTGGGTAGATTGGGGATTGCGGAATATGCCGATTGTATAATGCCGTTTTTAATAGATGCCAAACACACGTTTCGTAGCGCGGCAAAAAGGGCATTGCAGAACTTTAGAATAGAAACATCAACATACGCAAGGTGGTATTGTGAAGGGATTAGAAATCCTGATCCCGGTGTTAGGGCGGATTCGGCGAGGGAATTGGGCGAGCTTAAGGACAGTGATCTTATTGTCCCGCTTTTGGCCGTGTTGTTGGATCCCGATTATACAGTTAGAAGATCAGTTAGGGAGGCGCTTGGGAAATTAGGCGCGCAAGATGAACAGCTTGTAGAAGTGTATTTAAAGGGATTGGAGAGTAAGGATGCAATTATAAAAACTGAGTCAGCGGAATTTTTTGCGAGAGTTAAAGATGGAAGGGTGGTTAAGCCGTTGATAAAAATGTTAAAAGACGCGCGCGTTGGAAGCGCCCCAGTTAAATCTCTTGGTGAACAGGGCAATTCTTCGGCTGTCGTGCCTTTGAGAAAATTGAAGGAGAGGTTGGAAAAGAAAAAAGGGGTAGAATCATCTGAACTAGAAGATGCTCAAGGAAGAGCATCTGGTGTTTCGTCAACGTACGAAGAGACTATTTATGATCAATACGGAAATTCTTGTGGCACACAAACAGTCGATAATTCGGAATACACTAGTATTATGGGGGAAATATCGCGGATAACAGAAGCCATCAGAAATATTGAGAGAGAGATTTCAGAAATAGACGCGGCGATTAGTAAAATCACCGGTGTTGTAAGCCCGACCGGGGTTGTTCCTGAATTTGTGGACACAACGTTAGTCGAAGAGGCGATTGCGAATCGAAAAATTCCGCTGGAAGAATTGCCTAAGGGACTAAGGGAGTTTTTGGAATATTTAAGGGAACAAGGACTGACAGATGTTGTCGTTTTTGGCGGCGCTGTGCGCGATATATTCTTTGGATTGGAACCGGCTGATATTGATGTTTCTTTTAAGGTTCGTTTGGTGGGTACTGAACCCAATGATCTAAGGCCTTCGAGGGCGGGGCTTAGCCAAAGAGTTTTTAGAGTAGTGTCAAAGAAGCTGGGGGAATTGGCCGCTAGATTTGACGTGGCAGAAAGAGAATTAGTATATCCTTCGAGCGCCGGTAAAACCGCATCTTTTAGGGGGAAGGATGTTCATTATGCGGGTCCCATAGAAGTAACTAAAAGAGACGGTTCCAAAATGTTTATGAAGAGATTTCTAGCTGATTCGCACACACAAGGGGTTTATTCTTCTACTTGTTCCGCGGGAATACTACAAATAGGTATTGATTGTGAAGGGAATCTTTATGGAGATCTGTCGGCTTTAGAGGACTTATTGAGGGGTGAGGCAAGATTTTCCGGTGATGAGATGAACGTTATGTTAGGGGATGTTCTGCGTCTTTTAAGGCTGAAGCATCAGTTTGGTTTAAAAATTTCCGATAGGGACTATGAAACTATAAAAAGATGCATAGCAAAAGGGAAAGAGGCGGCATCGGCTGATACTAAAGTAATAGAAAAATGGCTGGAAGCGATGTCAAGGCAGTGTAACATAGTTAGTGATACGGCAAAAAATAGAGCCGAGGCGCAGAGGGATTTAGATGGGTTGGGTATAACGGATTTGATTGAAGAAATAGGACGAGGATTGAAAGAACAGGATCCTGCTACCAGACCTACTCCTGAAAAGAAAGCAGGCCCTGTGGCGAAAAAACCAACTGGAGAATATAGAGTGTACGGAGAACTATCTGTCTCCGACGGGAAAGCACAGGGTGAGGTTGCGGAAGTGGCTGGTAAGATGGAATTATTGAATGGAACCATTGTGGCATTGTCCGGTAGATTTAAATATGATGTTTTGGCGACTATTGATGCGATAAGGATAGTGGACAACATTGGGGCAAAAGGCGTAGAGCAGAGAGCAGAGGAAATAAAAACGCCGTACGCTTCGTTTGTCGAGGAAGAGGACGGGCGAAGGATATTACTATTAGACAAAGACGCGTTAGAGAATGCGGCGGTGTTGGAGTTAGTGCTTCATCATGAATTGGCTGTTGAGGCGATGATAACATTGATACCTTATGAAAGTGAAGCGGTGAGGGAATTGACGGCGAATTATTTGAGTCTGAACTATGGTTTAGAAATGATAATGGGACAGAGGTTAAATCTCGATGATTTACGCGCGATTCTGCCGCAATTAGGAGCCGACGAGCAATTTTTCGGAGCACTCTCTGAATTGGCGAGGATCTCGAGGGAAAGAGCAAATATATCTGACGAAGATATAATGGCGGTTGCTGTAGAATACATGCGCGTCATGTCGTATTATGAAGATTTGTTTGATCAGTTTTCGTTTACCGGAGAATGGCGGGAAAAAATAAAAGACGATGAAGGGCGATATAAGTCCGCGATAGAGATTTTTAGTCGGATATCAGAAGCAAAAGCCATAGTAGCTAAAGTGAAAAATAGTGAAGCAATGTTAGGGAATGTTACGGACGGATTTGTTAAAACGGATGAAATAGTGGCAGAGGAAGCAATAGCAAAGCCGATAAAGAAAGTGAAAATGCTTGTAAGCGGTCTCACAGTAAAAGGGCTGGGTATAGTTGATGCGTTGATAGCCAGCAACACAGGTATCATATTGGATGTTGATGAATTGAGTAAGCCGGGAAACGCTCATATAGTTGCATGGCTCAAATCGGTCACGGCAGGCAAATCGAATATACCAATAGTGTACATTTCGAAAAAAGGAGTCTCTAATGTGAATGAATTCTTGGATATAAATGGTTTGTCGCAAGGTGCAATCCCCGAAGGCGCAAAAGCTGCGGAACTATTGGATACTAAAAATCTGAGCGAACAATCAGGCGACAGATGGTATGTCGCGATGCCGTATTCAATATCGGGTATTTACATAGCCGCGCAGGTTGCGATAGCGAATGGCGATATAAATACAATGCGCGCGAATGACAATCTTGCGCTGACTACAATAGAGTCAATGTATGAATCTATCTTGGGGAGAAAATTGGAGACAAAAGATTTGGAGAATTTATTCACAGCGCCGTGGATAGTTCTGCCTGATGTTGCTAGCGCGGGGGCAATACTTGACGCGTTGCATCTTGCGATAGGGAAAATAGAATCAGCGGCGTAAAGCAAACTCTCACGGAGGACACGGAGGACACGGAGAAGGGCTTGTGAGGTGGTTTCTTTCGCTTACGCCTACCAAATGTTATCAAAATATTGCGGAAAATAAAATACTCCGCAGCAAGACTCTGGTTCTTATAGTGAGGAAAATAATTTTGATTTCTTTGTGTCCTTGCAAAAAGTAAATAATTATGTAAAAAGTCATTGCTAATAGTGTATTTGTTTGATATTACATACACAGAGGATAACAAATGGATAGATATATCGTAAATATCTACGGGCGTAAGCCCGTAGATATTTACATATGCATCCTATGAGTTTCGGGGAATTTCTTCTCGCTAACAGCGATCAAATGCTTATTAGCGCCTATGAAAACGCGGTTTGTGACGCGCCTATCGCGGAAATGGCGCATCATCGTTTATGGCAAGAGCTTTTAAATTACTATGTGGTTGGCGGGATGCCGCAGGCGGTAAAAACATATATTGATAATAAACATGATAGGGTTTATGCCTTTAGTGAGGTTAGAAGAATACAAAAAGCGCTTGTTGACAGTTTCAATAAGGATTTCGCGAAACATTCAGGGAAAAACAATGCCGTTCATATTGTTTCCGTGTTTGAAAATATCCCTATGCAGTTGTCTGCAGTGGTTGATGATTCTACAAAGAGGTATCGTTTTAACAATGTTATCCCCGGAAGAAGAAGTTTTTCCCAATTGCAGGGCCCGATCGATTGGCTTATAAACGCGGGGCTTGTATTAAAGATACATATTTGTAATAGGGCGGAAATTCCGCTAAAGGCTTTCTGTAAAAATAATCTTTTCAAATTGTTTATTTTTGATATAGGGCTTCTTGGGGCTATGCTTGAACTGCCGGTTGCATCAATATTAGAACAAAACTATGGTACCACCAAAGGATATTTGGCGGAAAATTTTGTCGCGCAGGAATTTACTTTTGTCGGAAATAATGAGCTTTGTTCTTGGGTGGAACGAAATTCCGAAATAGAATTTCTAAAATATTTTGATAAAGAAATAGTTCCCATCGAGGTCAAGGCCGGTATCCATACCCAAGCCAAAAGCCTCAAGCAGTTTATCCTAAAATATTCTCCAAATAAAGCTTTTAGGCTGTCGGCAAAACAATATCATAAGTCCGGAACAATTATCGATCTGCCGTTGTATTTGGCGGGAAAGATATAAAACAAAAAGTGCTTTCAATGAACGAATATCTTCAGTTTGTTTTAACAAAAATTCAGCATGCCTCCTTTAAATCATATAACAATAAGTAGCGCAATGAGATGCAAGATTAATAATTTTGCAAAAAAAAATGCAGTGGGGACTTGAAATTTTGGCAATATATGGCATAACTTAATTAGAAAGAGAGAAAATAAACCACTTCAGAGGCAAAACAATATTACAGAAAAAAAGGGGGATCCATGGACAAAAAATCTTTTCTAAAGGCAGTTAGTTTTGTTTTAGCTTTTGTTTTTATCCTCACCAATTCGTCTTACGCGAATTACAATTTCTCAAAAGAAACTTTATCGGCGACGTCTGTTGCTAATCGAGTAGGACATCGGGCTGCGATGGCTGGTGATACCGCATCAACCGCGGCATTAACTGTAGCCTCAGTAAAAGAATCGGAAAGCGAGGCTAAAGCCAGGCAAAAAATGTGTGACGCGATTGACAAATATGTTGCTGATATTGATAGGAGAATCGACAATGTATCGAATCTTTTTGGAATGCGTGGTGATGCCTTGGGAAAAGTTGAGGGGCATGTAGAAGGAGTTACTGGGACGGAGTCCTTCAAGGAGGCATACAAAAAAGTGTTATTGGATCTAAAACAATTAATACAAGAAGGAAAAATAGCTCCTCAAGCTGCAAATATGAGATATAGAAAGAATCAAGCAGATTCTTCAACTTCCTTAACAAGACCTGTTAGTGCATATTTTTTTGCTGGATCTGCTAACCCATTTCATCATGCGCACACATTATTAACGCTTCGTGCAATGGTGACAGGCGAGCTCGATTTTAACTTAAACATAATTCATGGAAATGATCTAAGGAAGGTAGATTTTGCGCCATATCCATTAAGGGAAGAATGGGCAAAAAAGGTTGAAGTAATGCTTCCTTTATTGCAAAGAAATTCTGATATTGCTGATAGGGAAGGATTTGATCCTCTTACAGGAAATACTACGGATGCAAATGGGAGTGCTTGGAGGAATTATTTAAATCCGGGAGAAGAAAATACATACTTGCTACTTATGGATCAAGACGCTCACGGCGGCGGAGCTTTAAGGGTTTACTACGGTATTGGTTCCGATCACTTCAAAATAGAAGATATGGCAAAAGGCAAACCAGAAGAAACTGAAGAGGTGAGGGCTGAAAAGCAAAAAGATACTTTGCTTAGGCATTATGTTAATCAACGGGCTTCAATAAAAGGTCCTGGAGAGCGCCTTAAGTTTAATGAAGGCAGGACAGATAGGCAGAAACATTCTGTAGGAATAATATTTAATTTGAGAGCCGGAGACGATATTAGAGTTTTATTAGGCAATGTAGTTTCACAGATAAATAATCCACAATCTAAACTGGCCAAAGAAGCGTTTGGAGACACTGCAATAAATGCAAATGGAGAAAGGGTTAGTATGCTGGATGCAAACGGGAATAAGGTGACAGATCCTCAAGTAATGGACGTTGAAAAGACAATGCAGGTAGTAAGGGATTTTTTAGGTTTTGATATTAGATATTTTGAGCCGACACATTCTTTTTCTTCCACAGCTGTCAGGGCTGGATTCAGAGGGAAAGATAAAAATAGTAATGCTTTAACTTTAGAGCAAATCTGTACAAATCTATCATTTATTGAATATGAGACTCTGAAAGCGATTATAAAAGATGCACTAAGGGGAACAGAAAGCGATCCTTACAATATAAGAGAGAATCTGGTTCTGCTGAAGTCTTTTTTTGAAAAATATGAAACTGGAAGACTAAATGATGCCAATAAACGTTTTGTCGAAGAGCTTATTGACATCTTGTTCGAGCATCAGGACAAAAATGGCGATTTGATAAATAGTTTAAATATCACTGGCAAATCTAAAGGTATTGCTGACACAAGAAAAGCAATACAGGTTGTGGAAGGCATTCCTGGTACTATGCGGGCGGTTGCTAGTAAAATTAAAATGGTTGCAAGTGTTTGGAAGAATAATACTGATTTTGTGGATGAGTTGATTGACAGCAATTCTGTTCTTGAACTGGATATTGCCAAATTGGATGCGGAATTGGTTAAGTGGTTAAAAGATATAACAAATGGCAAACAATCGCCGTTTGTTTTTTATTCGTCCGACCCAACAAAAGATGTCGCGGCTTTTTTAAGAGATAATAGCATTACAGCGGCTAATGTGGCTGGCAAAACGGTAACGAGACTTATTGATATAGGTATATTAGACAGTGCTTCAGGTAGGCAACATGGATTTAATGTCGCTCTCCCGTACTCAAGAAGCGGTATTTATCTGGCATCTAGAGTTGCTGTTGCGCAGGGCGATGTGAATAAGCTCGATAATCTTACCAGAACAACATTGCAGAGGATTTATGAGCCGTTATTAGCTATTGAGGCAGGGAGAACACTCAATTGGAATCAGATTTTTGTAGCCCCATGGACAGTTCTGCCGGCGGTGGCAAGTATGAGTAGCCTACTTGGCGACTTACGTCAGGCAATAATTGCAGTTGATACGGCGGCGTAACTTCAAAGCGCTGAAGGCTGAAGAGCTGAAGTACTGAAGAGAGAATAGATAATGGTATCATACAAGCCCTTACCAAAGGGACTGTCCGCAGTGTACGCCAAAAACAATATGAATCCGCCGTACTTGAGCTTAATAAAAGATACAACGAGCTAAGTGAGCCAAGAAAACCTTTCAAAAAAGAAGCGATTGAAAAAGGCGATGAGTGTTAATGTTAGGGATTTGCGCGAACATCTCCGTACTAATTTGGGTTTGGGTGCAGATACTTTATTTTTAATGCCGGAAGAAAGTATGCACCAATCTTTGTATATTGTGCAGGATCCGCGTTTTGTGTCGGTGGAAAGCCAGATGACTGATGAAGAAGAAAGAGCGAAGTTGTCTGAAATTTATAGATCCTTGGAGGATGTGGGTGATTTTAGGATTACATTTGATCGCATAGTAGTTACAGAAACAGGAGACATCCTTCTTTTTAACAGCGGTGTAATACTGTATTAGCTTGGAGTAGGGAGTTCGGAGTTAGTAGATAAATGCTTTACCCCTAACTACAAATGCCGAACTTAGAACTAAACGTTGTTTTCATTTTTTAGATGTATGCCTCGCATTTTTTTGATACAGTATACCCATGAAGAAAGTAACCGAAACTTTACTTACCGATATTACTAAGCGCATTTTCAAAAAAACAAACGATATATGTCGCAGGCACCCCGAGTGCGACAGAGGAAATATTTATCATACGTTGGTTTCATTAGAACAGCCGCCAATAAAAAGGCTAGAGATGAGTTTACGCCGTGCAAAACTTGCCGATTACTCCAGAAGAGGTTAGGTTTTTTAAGGAACTTAACAAGAATAAAGTCCCATTTATTATCGTAGGACTTGCCTCCGCGGTTTTACAGGGGGCTCCTATTGTCACGAAGGATGTTGATGTTTGGTTTCGCAATATTGATGATCCAAGGCTGCAAGATGTGGTAAAGAAATGTGGGGCTATATTTGTTGCTTCCGACGGGTCAAATCCGCCTGTTTTGGCTGGAAAAGGTTTTGAAGAGATAGATATAGTTACGCATGTCCATGGTGTAAGTGAATTTGACGAAGAATATAAAAAATGCGGAAAAGTAAAAATCGCTGATATAACTTTTCGACTATTATCCTTAGAAAGCATTATCAAAAGTAAAAGGTATCTAAACAGAGAAAAAGATCTCATGGTTCTTCCAGCGCTTAAAGATGCACTAGTTGCGATTGAGGGAAAAAGAAGAAGTCGTAAATAATTCCAAGGCTGTTAATATTAGTCTTTTAAATACTGCTAGAAATCCCTTAATTGTCAATCCCTTGCCAAATTGCTGCATTTAGCGGAAAAAAAATTCACGACTTTTGAAATAATATTCGCATGTGGCTGGGTATGCTTGCACTATGTGTTGCAAGCTAATAGTTTAAGAATTTGGCATTAAACTTGCTGGTTATTTTTAAAGGGTTTACGATAATGTCCTTCAATGTAAAATAAATGAAAACATTCAAATTGCTGTTATCAACGTTATTGGTTCTGACTCAATGTTCCGCTTACGCGCTTGCGCCGAAAAGCGCAAGGGATTTGTGTGAAATGCTGGTAACGAAAGTGAGTAGTTATGAAACATTGCATGATGCTTATCGCGCCTATTGTGATAGTAGACAAGCGGCATATTTAAACTATAAACAGAAGCGGTTATTCTTTGAGCTTCTAACCGTTGCTGTCGCAAGGGAAATAGATAAGGCAATAAGGGAGCTTGGTCGGTCAGTACATGCGTATCCTAGCAGACTTGAAATATATAGAGTGATATTTTTTGAGGTCATGCTGGAAGCTGACCCGTATAATTCACAATACAGAAATTACGAAATCATCAAAGCTGTCCCGGGACAGTCTATCGTGTTTAGGGAGAAATCTCTCAGCGGTAAAAAGAAAGATGCAAAGTTTTGGGTTTATAAAAACGGTAGTTTTGAATGCTTGCAATTCGCTAGAAATTTTGGTGAAGCAGCTTTAGGTGTGCCCGTAGGATATGATGATGTTAAATATATGGGAAGTTCTCATATAGGTGTTGATTTGGATGATTTTGATAGAATGTGGAGAGAAACTCTTGATGAAGGAGGTCCTGTCAGAATGCCAGCCGGGGCTAAAACTTATATGGGCAATGAAATTGAAAATGCCGCTGAAATCGGACAGGCGTTGTATAATGCTTTGAGCGAGAATGCTGGATTTAATGAAGGGAAAGTTGAGAATTTTAGTACTCCAAAGTTCTGTAAACATATTACAGCCGGTGAAAGTGTTTTTGTTAGTCCAAAAGGGCTTAATTTGAGCACTACAATTGTCGTTAACGACAAAGAATATTCAATAGCGAATGATTCTAACGATACATATTTTATTGTTTCATGGAATGAGGATGATGTTCGGTATGAGAAAAAGGTTTTTTCTTTTCCTATTACCAGAAAAGGGAAGTTATGTATTTTAGTTTCTGGGAGTTTAGCCGGAGCTCTCGAAAGAAGCAGGGAGGTAGGCGCGGTAGCGCAGTTGGTGGCTCATGAGGATTTTGAGGTATCCAGTGATAATGAAAGAATAGAGATATTAAACAAGGCTTTTCTTGCGATAAATGCGAAATATTTGTTCGAAAAAAGAAGAAATTGCAGAACGAATATGGGCGATCCAAAAGATCACTTTGTCGAATTGTGCTCAAGTAAAGGATTGGACATTGTTTTTAACGGGGATACTATTGTAACCATTAGAGCAAGGGACGGTTTCCCGGCCGGTCACACTGGAGGGGAAGTATTGGAGGTTGTGCATGAATTTCTATACTGCGATATCGGATATAGAGACATATTAGACGTAAGGATGAGTCTATTAGACGCGGTGATGCTGCAGATGCATCTAATGTGTTTTGCGGCAGAAGACGCGATCCCGTGTAATTTTGTTCATAATATTAGAGTTCCTACGGAAGACAGAAGGATGCCTTCTGTCGCATTAAAAGGGGACGTGACAGCGGAGGAAGTAAGCCATTTAGGCATATTGGAAGGGGATATTTTAAGAATG
>Ga0233425_10002553_pt1 | contig 35376 bp, 34 predicted proteins | sample Watercolumn_Towu_2_FD_181712 | JGI IMG/M metagenome (GOLD analysis project Ga0233425, IMG submission 181712) | Freshwater microbial communities from Lake Towuti, South Sulawesi, Indonesia - Watercolumn_Towuti2014_140_MG | ecosystem: Environmental > Aquatic > Freshwater > Lake | place...
TGAATGCCGAGGGTGGCGGCGACACGGGTGCGCCGCAGGTGAAGCACAACGAGATTCCGCGCGAGTGGTACCACACCGAGTGGGTGGCCGACCAGACGATCGCTTGGCTCGCCACGCTGCCCGCCGATGCGGACTGGTTCTGCTGGATGAGTTTCCCCGACCCGCACCACCCGTGGGACCCGCCGAAGTCGGAGTTGGGTCGCGTCAATTGGAAAGATCTCGATCTTCCGCCCGGCTACATCGAGGATGCCGCGCAGCGCGAGCGAGTGCTCGACGACAAGCCGCGCCACTGGCGCATGTGGTACGACGGCACCTTCATCTCCAACTACGAGGCGCCATCAAAGTGGGTGCCAAGCACGCTGACCGCCGACAACGTGCGCGAAATCAATGCGATGGCGCACATCGAGAACGAACTCATTGACGAAGCAATCGGTCGCGTGCTGTCGTCGATCGACGCGCGCGGTTGGGGCGATGATCTCGATGTGCTCTACACCACCGACCATGGCGAACTGCAAGGCGACTACGGGCTCATGTTCAAGGGCCCGTACCACGTCGACTCGCTGATGCGCCTGCCGCTCATCTGGCGGCCCGCCGCTTCGGCAAATGTCGCACCGTCGCGGGTGTCGGCACCGGTCGGCCTCGTCGCGCTCGCGTCCACCTTCGCGTCGATCGCGGGACTTCCGCAACCCGAGTACGCCGAATCTGCGCGCCTGCCGCACGACGACACAGAGGCCGCTGCGCTCGGCCACGAACGCGTGCTCACCGAGTGGGACAGCGTGCTGTTCGGCAAGATCGTCGGCGCGCGCACCATCTGTCGCGACGGATGGGTGTGCACCACGATGCTGCCGGGCACCGTGCACGACGGCACCGAGGGTGAGTTGTACGACCTCGTGCACGACCCGCTGCAACGAATCAATCTGTGGAACGATCCGGGGCACGCCGCGCAACGAGATGCGTTGCTCGACGACATGTGGTCGTCGCTGCCCGCGCGGGTGCTGCCGCTGCGCGCGTGCGACGCGCCGGTCTGAGCCGCCCGATGCCCGCCACTATCGTCGCTCGCGCGTAATGACCGATCAATCAGACGTTCTCGTCGTCGGTGGCGGCATCGTCGGACTCGCGACCGCCCTGAACCTGCTCGAGAAGCGCCCCGGAATCTCGCTCGTTCTTCTGGAAAAAGAGCAGAGTGTGGCGAGCCACCAGACCGGCCACAACAGCGGCGTCATGCACTCGGGTCTCTACTACCGACCCGGATCGCTGAAGGCGTCGCTCTGCGTGGAGGGATACCGACGAATGCTCGAATTCTGCCGCGAGCACGCGGTCGCCCACGAAGTGTGCGGCAAGGTGGTGGTCGCCACGAGCGACGACCAGGTCGCGCAACTTGACGAACTCGAGCGGCGCGGCACGGCGAACGGCCTCGGCGGACTGCGACGGCTCACTGCGCCGGAGATTCGCGAGCGTGAGCCACATTGCGCGGGAGTCGCGGGATTGTTCGTTCCGCAGACCGGCATCGTCGACTACGTGGCGGTCGCCGAGGCGATGCGCCGTCGCATCGACGCTCTCGGCGGTCGCGTGTTGCTCGGTTGTCGTGTGGACTCGATCAAGTCGGGCGAACGTGAAGTGGTCGTGCGTTCTTCGGGTGCGGATTTCACGGCGCGACATGTCGTGACCTGCGGCGGATTGCACTCCGACCGTCTCGCCCGACAAACGATCGACGATCTCGACCTGCGCATCCTGCCGTTCCGCGGCGAATACTTCGTCTTGCGCGAGTCGGCGCGCGCGCTGGTGCGCAACCTCATCTATCCGGTGCCCAACCCGGCGTTTCCTTTTCTCGGCGTGCACTTCACGCGGATGATCGACGGCTCGGTGGAGTGCGGACCGAATGCGGTGCTCGCGTTCGCCCGCGAGGGTTACGGCAAGATGACGTTGCGCGCCGGCGACCTCGTGGAAACGCTCGCGTGGCCGGGCTTCCGTCGGGTTGCCGCGAAGTATTGGCGCACGGGGCTGGGCGAATACCGCAGGTCGTTCTCCAAGCGGGCGTTCGTGAGCGCGCTGCAACAACTGATTCCTGCCGTCACGCGAGACGACTTGATTGCGGCCCCCGCAGGCGTGCGGGCGCAAGCCTGCGACGCGCACGGAAACCTGCTCGACGACTTCGCCCTGCGCGAATCGCGGCGTGTGACACACGTGTGCAACGCGCCTTCGCCGGCCGCGACTGCATCGCTCGCCATCGGCGACCATGTCGCCGCGCGAGTCGGTGCGCAATTCGACTGAGCCGCGTGACACGCCGGTCGCTAGACGGCCGGCACCTGCTGCGTGATGCAGTGGATTCCGCCGCCGCCGAACGCCAACACTTCGCCGACGTCGAGCCCGACTACTTCGCGCCCGGGGAACCACTCGGCAATCAACGCCAGCACGTCGTCGTCGGCCGCGTGGCCGCAGACGGGCACGATCACCCCGCCGTTCACCACGTAGAAGTTGGCGTAGGGCACCACCACTCGTCGGCCATCGACCTCGCTAAACGGAAGCACGGGGATCTCGCGCACTGTGAAGCCGGCTCTCTCGGCGACGCGGCGATTGGCGAGCATGCGCTCGTGGTCGGGCTCGCGCGGGTCGTCACAACCCTGCATCACGAGCACGTCGCGCGACGCGAAAGCCGCCACGTTGTCGACGTGGCCGTCGGTACCGTCATCAAGATGTAGTCCGTGTGGCAACCACACGATGCGCTCTTGTCCGAGCTCGCGGCACAACCGCGCTTCGATGTCAGCGCGAGAGAGGTGCGGGTTACGATTCGGGTGCAAGAGGCACTGCTCGGTGGTCACCAACGCTCCGTCGCCGTTGGTCGTGAGCGAACCGCCCTCGAGCACCATGTCGATGCTTCGTGCGCGCTCGCCGCGCGAAGCGAGCCACGCAGCCGCGATCTTGGTGTCGTTGTCGTAAGGAAGATACTTCTCGCCCCACGAGTTGAACTTCCAGCACGTGCCCTCGCGATGCACCGAGTCGGTCACATAAATCGGTCCGCTGTCGCGGAACCAAGAGTCGTCGATTGGCAACGCGACAACTTCCACTGCATCGCCGCACTGCCGCGCCGCGTCGCTCACGTCGGCGGCGTTGGCGATCATCGTGACGGGCTCGAAACCTGAGATGGTTCGCGCGACGCTGGCGTGCGCTCGCTTGGCGTCGGCGAACCGGCCCTCATAGAGCGCGATGCGCGTCGGCCAGCACATCACGGTGCGCTCGTGCGCGGCGAACTCCGCCGGCATGCGCATCATCGGGGTGCTGCTCGCGTGCTCGAACTCTGAGTGCCGAACTCAGCCGAGTGCTGCAGTAATCGCCGAGCGCAGCGTCGCGTCATCGGGCGCGACCATCGGGCTGAATCTCGCCACGACCGCGCCGTTCTTCCCGACGAGAAACTTCTCGAAGTTCCAGCGGATGTCGCCAGTGTGCCCTTCGGCGTCGGCAGTTGAGGTCAGCAGGTCGTAGAGCGCGTGGCGACCCGCGCCGTTCACCTCGACTTTCTCCGTCATCGGGAACGTGACGCCGTAGTTCGTCGAGCAGAAAGTGGTGATCTCCTGCGCCGAGCCCGGCTCCTGTGCGCCGAACTGGTTGCACGGCACGCCGAGCACGCTGAACCCGCGCGACGCGAACTCCTTGTGCAGCGCTTCAAGCCCGGTGTATTGCGGAGTCAGCCCGCACTTCGACGCCACGTTCACCACCAGCACAACTTTTCCGGCGACGGCACCGAGTGCGTCGTCGCCCTTGGTCAGGCCCTTGATTTTCACCGCGAATACCGACATGTTGCACGCTGCCTTTCGACGTTGTCGTCCTGTGTGGTTGGAAGACTACTTGTGCCACTGATACACACGAAGCGTGAAACATTCGCCGTTCGACGAGGGGTATTTCGATCGCTTCTACGGCGAGCGACCAGTTCGCACCAAGAACGAGGTGGCTCATCTCGCGGCTGCCGTGCACGAAATGATCTCGTGGTGGGGCGGCAATGTGAGCTCGGTGCTCGAGGTCGGGGCCGGCCCGGGCGACTGGAGCCGGTGGTATCGCGAGAATCATCCTCGCGTGCGAGTCACCTCCACCGATGTGAGCAACCACGCGTGCGAGCGGTACGGCCACCAACTGCGCGACATCGCCGAGTGGTCGCCGAACTGGCCGTACGACCTCGTGATCTGCATGGACGTCGTGCAGTATCTCGATGATGCTCGCGCGGCGCGCGCCATGCGCAATCTCACCGCGGCCACGCGCACGTGCCTCTACTTCGACGTATTGACGCAGTACGACGCGCGCCACACCGTCGACCGCGAGCGCACCGATCTCGATGCGCACCTGCGCACGGGCGACTGGTACCGCCGCAGACTGTCGCGCGGTTTCGTGCACGCCGGGTCGGGGCTCTGGCTGCGCCGCACGAGCGGCGTCGTTCTGCACGAGCTCGAACGCTCGCGGTAGGCCGCCCGCATCAGTTCGCCCGACGCGCACCGCATTCCGCCACTCTTGGCGCGTCGCCGCGCATCGCTATCGTTGCCTCAATGCCAACTATCGATTGGTCTTCCCTGCGCGACGCCGCGCGCGACGTGGCCCGCCACGCCTATGTTCCGTATTCGAAATTCCGCGTCGGTGCGGCCGGGCTCGTCGACGACGGACGAATCGTGACCGGTTGCAACGTGGAGAATGCGTCGTACGGGCTCACCCTCTGCGCCGAGTGCGGCATGGTGAGCGAACTGATCCGCTCGGGCGGCGGAAGACTCGTGGCGGTCTGCACCGTCGGCAACGATGCGCCGGTCACCCCGTGCGGCCGATGCCGACAGCTGTTGTGGGAGCACGGTGGCGCCGCACTGCTCGTCGAGGTCGATGGCGTGCCGCGGCCGATGACCGAACTGATTCCGCACGCATTCCCCGAGGCGTCAAACTTCGAGAACCCCAACGGTTGACATCATGGGCAAATTCCTCTCGGCCAGCCAAGTCGATGCGTTCCGCCGTGACGGCTTTCTCGTTGTTCCCAATTTCGTCTCTGCCGACGACTGCGTCGCCTTGCGCGAGCGCGCCATGCAACTCGCCAAAGAGCACGTGCCGTCACCAGAACAAGCCACGGTGTTCACCGCCGACGGCAAGCCTCAGCACACGAGCGACGACTACTTCTTGACGAGCGGCGAGAAAATCCGCTGCTTTTTCGAAAAAGATGCGTTCGATGAGGCCGGGCGCCTTCGTTCGCAGCCGCATCTGTCGCTCAACAAACTCGGGCACGCGATGCACGACCTCGACCCGGTGTTCGACTCGTTCAGCCGCACGCCGCAGCTTGCTGCGGTCGCGAGCGACATCGGCATGCGCGACCCGTTGCTGCTGCAGTCGATGTACATCTTCAAGCAGGCTCACATCGGCGGCGAAGTCATCTGCCACACCGACCACACGTATCTGTGGACCGAACCGCGCAGCGTGGTCGGCTTCTGGTTCGCTATCGACGACGCGACGCAGGAGAACGGATGCATGTGGGCGGTGCCCGGCGGCCATCGCTTGCCGGTGCGCACGCGCTCGCGACTCAACGAATCGCGTACCGCGACGGTCACCGACGTGCTCGACCCCGAGCCGTATCCGCTCGACGATCTCGCGTGCCTCGAGGCCAAGCGCGGCACGCTCGTGCTGCTCGACGGTGCCGTGCCGCACTTGTCGGCGGCCAACACCAGCGACAAGCCGCGGCACGCGTACACGATCCATGCGATTGACGGCGCGGCGAACTATCTCGACGACAACTGGCTGCAGCGACCGACACTCCCCCTGCGCGGATTCTCCCGCAACTAGGCCCACGATGGCGACGCTGCGCTTCAGTTTCGGCACGATGGGTTCAGGGAAGAGCACGCTCGCTCTGCAGATTCACCACAACTTGTCGTCGCGCGGACTGCGCGGGTTGCTCATCACCAAGCTCGACCGCGACGGCGCGCAAGTCACGAGCCGTCTCGGCGTGTCGTCACCCGCCGTCGACATCGGTTCTACGCCGAGCGTCGTCGCCCTTGCGCGCCAGCACATGCCGCTCGATTTCTTGGTGTGCGACGAAGTGCAGTTCTATTCGGTGGAACAGTGCGACGAACTCGCGACCATCGTCGACGACTTCGGCATCGACGTGTACTCGTTCGGCCTCATCACCGACTTCCGCGGGCTGTTATTCGACGGCACGAAACGGATGCTCGAGATCGCCGACCAGCGCACGGAGATGCAGGTGGAGGCACGCTGCTGGTGCGGGGCGCGCGCCACGAACAACGCGCGACTCGTCAACGACAAGGTGGTGTTCGAGGGCGAGACGGTGGTGGTCGGCGATACTGCGACCACCCGCAAAGAGCCGCTCTTTGGCGACGTCGTGCGCTACGAGCTGTTGTGCCGCTATCACTACCGGCGCGGACAACTCACCCCGAATTTGTGACGCACTCGGCGCATGCCTGACGCGAGCCTTACGCGGGCCTGACGCGGACCGACGCGGATCAAGGCGGTCCTGACGCGGATGGACGCGGGCTATTCCGAGAGCAGCGACTCGAACTCGGTCTGCCACGCTTCGAGCCAGTTGTCGCTGAAGTTGGCGTACCGCGCCACGAACGCTTCGCGCGCCTCCTGCACCTCAGCGGAATTCCACCACGACGACGGATCCCCACGGAAGCCGTTCACGAACTTGGCGGCATCATGACCCGAGTGGTGCAAGATTCCGACTCGCGCGAGCATGTCGAAATACGGTCGCGCCGACTCGCGTGGTTCGTACAGCCCTGGGTCGTAGAAGCACACCGTCGGCACGTTCATGGCGAGCGTCTCGAGCCACGACGTTCCGAGATAATTGTGAACTACGAGTCGCGCCCGCGATGCCGCCACCGTGCCCGGCTCGCTCAGGTCGTCGACGGTGATCTTCGCGTGTGCACCACGCAAGTCATCGAGTGGAAACAGACCGGCGCTCGACGACCGGAGGCGCAACTGAATGTGCTCTGACAGTGATCCGGCGAAGCCAACGGTTGCCGACACTGCCCGCTTCACATGAGTCGGAAACACGAAGGGCTGGAAGCGATAAAACTCATTCGTCACTGGCAAACTCATCAGCAAAGTGGTGTCGCTCCGCTTGCCCTTTGCGTGGGCTGGAGGTGCAGTCGGCATCACCCGCACGCGAGCACCGAGTTCGGGGCGATTCCAACCCCAGGTGAAGAACACGTCGCTGCGGTCGATGTCATGAAACTCCCCGAGGTGGTCTTCGTCGATTCCGTAGCCGCCACCGTGCTGGTGAATGGCGATCTTGCTCCCCACGGCCCGCTGCGCATATAGGTGATGCCGGTAGGCCAACGACGACTGGTGAGCATTCGCCGTGTAGCACGCTCGAATTCTTTCATCGACCCCATCCCGTGCCCACTGCGCCAACTCATGGTGCTGCTCGACCAATCCCACTGGAGCAGTCATCGCGATGACCTGTCGGAGGTCGGTGAGCGAAACAATGGCGGTCGGATGTATTCCCGCAATCGATGCACGTCTCGAGCGCTCGATGTCGCGTGCAGGGAGCGCAGGTTCAGCGACACTCTGCCATCGGAATTGACGACGCAATCGTGCTGCTGCGCGAACCTGGTCGCCAAAAGACGACTTGAAGTACGGGTCACTCACGGTGATCGGTGCACGACGCCCTCCGAACAAGCCGAGGATCTCTGCCCGATGGCTGCGCACCGAGAACCACTGCGGTTCGACGATTTCTGGCGACACACCGTCGCCATGGTCCCGGACGAACACAATGCGATCGCATGCGTGCAACAGCCAGAAGGAGCTGACGTACTCGACGCAATCACGTTCGGGGGCCCGACCCGTGACCTCGGTGATCACTTCACACAAGAGATCGAGGGCAGTCGGCAACAACACACGCGAACTGGTAATCGCCTGTTTCAACTCCTGTGGCCCGTACTCGGGGAGCGTCATCGCGAGCCCCACTGCTGCGCCGCGCGAACGATATCTCTTGCCGTCGCGCCAATCGTCAAACCAGCATCATCGACGAGCTGTTGCAGCGCCGCCAAATCGGCAGGCGTGTCGACATCGAAGCGCAGATCTGGGTACGCCAAATAGTTGGGCGCGACGCAAGCATGCTGACGCACGGGCAGAGTGCCGTCTACGACGGCGAGGGTCACGTGCTCACGATGCGCTGCCGTGAGTTCCATTCGGTTCAGACGCTCCAGGACTTCACGAGACACCATCTCGGCGCCGAAGCCGTCGGCATAGTTGCATTCTGCAAATGGCCGATGATTGAAGGCGTAGTCGACGCAGTGCTGCCGATATTCCGCGATGGCGCGGTCGATGCACTCGCCGTCAATGAACGGATTGTCGGCACAGACCCGCACGACAGCATCAGCCGTATCTCCCTCGAGTGCTTCAATGAAGCGTCGCAACACGTCGTCGGTAGGGCCGCGTTTAACCTCGACACCAAGACGCTCGCACTCTGCGACCAGCCGATCATCGAGAAGCTCTCGAGTCGTCGCGACGACGACACGGTCGACGAGCGTGCTTGCTCGCACTCGTGTGACCACCCATTCGATCAACAGTTTTCCCCCGAGGAGAGCCAGCATTTTCTCCGGAAAGCGTTGTGATCCGAGACGCGCTTGAATGACGGCGACAGTGCGACTCATGCGTCGGCGAGATCCGACCACTGCAGAACGTCGTCAGCGGAGAGCGCGCGTCGCGTCGCGCGGCCGATCACGGTGTCCCACTCGAGCGGACTGATTCCGGTTCCCGGACGCTTGTACGTGATGTCGGACTCCGCGATTCGGTGGCCCGCCGGCAAGTCGCGCGCAACCACGATGCTGCGGCGGGCATTCTTGCGCGCGATCTCTTCGCTTGGCAGCGGCTGCTTGCGGCGAGAGCCGAGCAGCGGACTCACGCGCGCGACCTCGGCGCGAAAACCGCGCAGATGCTCTCGCGTCATCGCGTGATAGTGGTCGTTGCCTTGCAGCGTGACATCGTGCGTGAAGTGCTTCTCGAGTATCACCGCACCCATGAGCCATGCGGCCAACAACGAAGGAAGACCGTCCTTCGGCACGGTGTGGTCGGAGTATCCCAGCACGCACTCCGGGTATCTCGCAGCGAGATCACCGAGCATGCGGAGATTGGCATTCTCGTCCGATGTCGGATAGTTGAGGATGCAATGCAGCAGCGCGATGTTCGTCGCCCCCGCAATGCGCAGCGTGTCAAGTGCCGAGTCGATCTCATCGATGGTCGACGCGCCGACGGAGAGCACGACAGGTTTCTTCGTGCGAGCGACCCGGCGCAAGAGCGGCGTGTTGGTCAAGTCGGCTGACGCCACCTTGAAGAACGGCACGAGCGGGGCGAGCATGTCGACTGCGGCGTCATCGAACGGGGTCGAGACGAAGTCGATACCGACGCGCCGGCAGTGACCGGCGAGTGCGACGTATTCTCTCTCTCCGAACGAGTCGTATTTCTTGAACAATTCGTGCTGGCTGAGCGTCGGCTCTTTCGAGGTGTCCCAATACGCCGGTGAGTGGCGCGATGCGAGCGTGTCGGCCTTGTAGGTCTGGAACTTCGCGGCATCTGCGCCGCCTTCCTTCGCCAAGTCGATCAATCGTTTCGCCAAGTCGAGCGAACCCTCGTGGTTGACGCCGATCTCGGCGATCACATACGGCTCGCTGTCGGCACCGACGACCCGCGAGCCGAGCCGAATCTCAGGGCTCTGCGACGCACTGACCGTCACTTGTCGCGACCTTGCTGCCTGTCGCGGTCTTGGTGCTTCTCGCGCAATCGTTTCTCGTGGTGATCCATCGCATCACGATCATTAGTGATGTTGTCCTCGTGTCGGCGGTAGCGGTACAGCGGGAGCGGTACATGGTGAATCGCGTACCGGTCGAGAAACCGCAGGCGAAGGTCGCGGTCTTCGTGGCGCAGGAACGACTCGTCATACATTCCGATGTCAATCAACTGCTCAGTGCGGAACATGATGCCGCACGCGATTGGTTCCTTCATCGCGTCGCAGCGAGCGAGCACTTCTTCTCGGTCGTCGACGAGCAGATAGTCGCAGGACGCTGCGTCGAATTGTGGATTCTCCGCGAGGAAGAGATGCAGGATGTCCAAGAAACCGGCGTTCACATAATCGTCTGCGTCGACGCGCACAACGAACTTCGATCGGCACGAGACGATTGCCTTGTTGATGCTGGCAGGCAGACCCAAGTTGTGCTCGTTGCGAATGACACGGATCTCTTTGCCGAAGGTGTCGAGCACGGCCGCGGTGTTGTCGGTGCTCCCGTCGTCGACGACGACGATCTCATACTTGTCGCGCGGAAAGAGCTGCGACAGCAACGAGCGGATGCATCGACCGATGAAGCGCTCCTCGTCGTGTGCGGCGACGATCACCGACACCAACGTGCTCAGCGGCATGACATTCAGGCTACGACTGACCTCACGCCAACACAGACTGCAGGGCGTCACGCACGCGCGACGGTGCCGACTCGTCCATCTTCACCGTGACGGGCAGCGACACACACCGCGCGAGTCGCGCACTTGTCACCGGAAACGCCGCGGCCAAATTACCGTGCCGCGCTACGAGCTCGGGCATGTGCGTCCACGTTCCGGCGAAATGCCATGTGACTGCTTCGGGAAGAATCTTTGTGGAGAGCCCTGCAGCCACGAGCTTGCCTCGCACCTCGCGCGCGATCGAGTTGGATGGCGTCTCGAACACGAGCGCATCGGCGGTCTCGTGCGAGCCGCTCGGCACTTCGCGCGCCACCACGCCGGGCAGGTCGGCGACGGCGCGCCACATGGCGTCACGATTCGTGCGCTGCCGACGCACGACGTCGTCAAGCTTGCGAAGTTGGGCGATGCCAACTGCGCCTTGTAGCTCGGTCATGCGGTAGTTGAAGCCGCTGCCCGATCGTGTGTCTTCCCAGCGCGGCACTGCCGGATTGTTCTCGTGTCCGTGGTCGTGCCACGCCGCGGCGCGCTCGTAGTCACGACGATCGCGAAACACGACCATGCCGCCCTCGCCGGTGGTCATCGTCTTTGCGAAGTCGAAACTGAACGTTCCCATGCGGCCCCATGTGCCCAGCGCACGGCCGTCCAACGAACCGCCGCATCCCCAGGCTGCGTCTTCGATGAGCACCAAATCGTGTCGCCGGCACACGTCGGCGATCTCGCGCAGCTTCGCGGGAGTGCCGAGCATATGCACGGCAATCACCGCACGAGTTCGTGGCGTGATCCGCGCCTCGAGGTCGGCAGGGTCCATGTTCAGCGTCGCATCCACTTCGCAGCACACAGGTACGGCGCGCGCCTCGATGATTGCTTCGGCGGTCGCGACGAACGTGAAACTCTGCGTGATGACCTCGTCACCGGGTTGCAAGTCGAGCACGGCGAGTGCGACGCGCAATGCGGCGGTGCCAGACGTAACCGCGAGCGCATGCGGCACCTTCATGTAGTCGGCGAACGCACGCTCGAAGTCGCGCACCTTGTAGCAGTCATTTCTCAGCGCATCGAAACCGTGGCGAAACAGCACGCCGCCACGTCGGAAGATGTCGTCGATTTCCGCCTGCTCTTCCGTACCAATCACCTCGAAGCCCGGCATCAGGCACTAAACCCGATCAATCTGGGTGAAGCCAGAACAACGTGTTGTCGCGTTTGGTCGGACTCTACGTGAAACAAGATGGTACCTATGTTTTGGAGGACACACAATAATTCTGACTCAGTCTTGACAAATCCAATTGCGTCTACAGGCAAGTACAAAGCGACGAGAACATCCGCTCCGGCCCTCATGGCAGTTTCAAGAAGAAATGACCAATTCTCTATGTAAGAAAGGACCTGACTAAATACGAAGAGGGTCGACTTCTCTCCAGCCTGTGCTTCGCGAGCGACAAGGTTACAAAACCCATCCCTATTTCGAATGTCGAGAATCTGGAATTGCAGTGATGGGAATCGGCGGTTTGCCTCACCAATTGCAGTATCTGAGACATCAACACCGAGGATCTTCTCGCAATACTGACCCATCATTTGAGTCAATGAGCCTTTTCCGCATCCAACATCAATGATCTTTTCGTATCTGTGATCACGAAGTATCCGCTCGATGAAAGCGACCTCGAATCGCGAGTCAAGATTGTCTTGGTGCCACGAATCAAACCCCTCTCGGAGTTCGGCCTGATACATCATCTCAAACTCGCCAACGAACCTTCGATTCTCAAGGTCGAACACGAACCGTTGATATTCGCTCATACTCACATCCTCCGGAAAGTATCGATCACGCGTTCGTCGGTGAGCACCTTGCGAAAATCGGCGCCAAGTGCGTTGGTCAGCGGCTTTTCGTGCACCGTGGTCGCCGCGACAAGCCGCCGCATTTCGTCGTTGCTCAGGTTTGCGCATACCCCGGCTGGCAGCGTCACGCGCTGTTTCTCGAGCATCGTTCGGAACTCGGCGTGCTCGTCCGGATAGAACTCGCCGAGGGCGTTCAGTGCGATGCAGTTCGCGACGCAGTGATGCAGACCGAGCACGACGCTCAGTCCGGCGGAGAACGGGTGCACGATGCCGACGTAGCTCGTCGCGATGGCGCAACCGCCGAGGTACGAGGCCACCATGAGCCGCTCGCGCGCGAGATCGTTCATCATGTCGTCGGAGAGAAACACCTGCCGGCACAAGTTGACCGTCTCGCGCGAATACGCATCACCCACTGCATTTCGATACGAGCCGGCGAGTGCCTCCACGCAGTGGATGTAGGCGTCCATACCGGTGTAGAAGTACTGGTTGCGCGGCACGGTGGCAGTGAGGTCGGGGTCGAGCACCATCTGGTCGAACACCGTGAAGTCGCTGTTCATGCCGAGTTTCAGCCCCGTCTTGGTGTTCGTCATCACGCAGGTGCGCGTGGCCTCGGCACCCGTACCAGAAATCGTGGGCACCGCGATCTTGTGCACGCCGGGCACCTTGACCAAGTCCCATCCTTGGTACTCGGCGGCGTTGCCGCCGTTGGTGAGCAGGTTGGCGATTGCCTTCGCGGTATCCATCGTCGTGCCGCCACCGAAGCCCACGATGGTCGCCGGAAGAGCCCCCGCCGCACGACGAATCTCGCTCGTCAGCGCGTCGATGCCGTCCGTCGTCGGCTCATCGACCACGTCGACGAATCGAACGATGTCGTCACTGCGCGCACGCAACCGCGACACGATGTCTGGGCGGGTGCGAAAAAAACCGTCGATGAGGTACACGACCTTGTCGTTGCCGTTGCCATTGCCAACCGCGGCACGGCGCCGTGCCTCGACGAACTCGTGCAGACGATCGAGTGAACCACGACCGACGGTGAATCCGCCGACATTGCGCACCACCTTCACGCCGGTGTCGAGGATCGAAGCGCTCATGTCGTGGTGCGAGGTGCGGCGAGCCGACACCTGATACACGACATTCTACGAGTGGTCGCCCGTCGCCCTGTTGGCAACAACTACCGTATTTTCGTGTCCGAACTCACCGGTCCGTTCGATACTGAGAAACTGCCGCGCATCGCGCCGGGGAGCGTCACGGTCACCATCGCGCGCACCGTCAAGCCGGGGCGTTCCGCCGAGTTCACCTCGTGGTCGGAAGAAATGGTGAAGACCGTCCGGGCGTTTCCCGGCTGCCTCGGCGCCACCACGCTGCACCCAGGCAAAGAATCTGACGAGTACCACCTCGTCTTTCGATTCGTCGACGCGATCCATTTACGACAATGGGAACGTTCCGCCGAGCGCAACACGATGCTCGCCAAGTCGGACGACCTCGTGAAGTCGGAACGTGTCACGGTGACCGCCGGCGACGAGGAGTTCTTCAGCGCGCAGGCGCAGGTGGCGCCGCACCGCACGAAGTTCGGGAGTTTCCTCTCCGAAGTCGCGTGGATCTACCCGGTCGCGCTCGGATTCACCATCGCGCTCGGCCCGGCATTGAGCTCGCTGTCGGTATTTGTGCGCGCCCTCATTTTCACCGCTTTGATCGGGCTCGCGTCGCGCTTGGCGGTGACGCCGTTTCGGGTGCGCTGGCATCGTCGGCGGATGCTGCCGCAAGACCAGCGCAGACGTCCGTCGTGAATTCGGGTTTCAGTCCGCGCGACGCGCATCGTCGGCTTGGTTGGTGGCGGGGGAAGGATTTGAACCTTCGACCTTCAGGTTATGAGCCTGACGAGCTACCGGACTGCTCTACCCCGCGTCGGGTCTCCACAGCCTACCTGGCTCGCGCGACCGAGCGCACTGGCGAGCGACGAACGACAGGCACGCGCGAGCCACAAACTACAGGCACGTGCGAGCGACGAGCGGCGTGATGTTCCGGCGCAAAGAAAAGGAACTCGCGGCACTCGTGCGCAGCATGCAGAGCGAACTCGCCGCACTGCGTGAAGACTTCGCTCGGCGCTCAGGCGAAGTCGGCGACATGCGAGACCGACTGCGCGAACTTGACGAACGACTCTCGGGGGTCGATGCGCGCGTCACGCACATGACCACTGCCATCACCAACCAGTTGCACGAGTTGGACTCCGAAATCGAGCGTCTCGCGAACACCGCTGACGCGGCGAGTGCCGAGACGGTGAGCGAGTTGCGCGCGAACCAGGTGCGAATCGCCAGCGAGCAGGCGCGCTATGCGATCACGCTGCGCCAAGACCTCGCCGAGCTCGCCGAGTTGTTGCGGCGCTCGCGCAGCTGAACATCACCACGACTTGCCGTGCTCGCGGCTGATCAGCCGCCGACGAGAGCGATCGCCTGGCGCAACAGCTCGCGCGCCTGGGCGAGCTTGGTCTGGTACGTCGCAAAGTCGGGCGGGTTCTTTGCCAACGCGGCATTCGCCTCGTCGAACAACGCATCGGCGCGCGCCAACAATTCGCCGGCGGTCAAGTTCGACGTGTCTTGCGCGGGCAGTGTGGTGGTCGTGGCGGTGCCGCCCGATGTGCCGCCTGATGTGCCACTTCCGTCGTCAGCCGGCGGTGTAGAACCGTCGTTCACGCGCTCACCGAGATCGGTGGTGAAACCAGGAATCAACCGCGACACGCCCTCGGTCAGGCTGTCGGTCATGACGACGCGATTGTCGTACGACACGAGAAACTTGCGTACGAAAATTTGTTTCGCCGACGGGTCATCGGGCCGCACGAAGAGCGGGCGCACGTACATGAGGCCGCGCTGCACCGGCACCACCTGCAGGTCGCCGAAAATCACGCGCGAGCCGCGCTGGTCGAGCAGGGTGATTTGCTGCGCGATCACCGGGTCGCTGCCGAACTCCGCAGCCACCGTCGCCGGGCCCTCGGGAAGCGGGTCGCCGAGTTCGAAGACCTGGATTTTTCCGTACGTCTTCGGATCGCTCGACACCACCATCAACGCGCGCAATTCTTTTCGTGCGTTGTCCGCCGAGAACGGCACGAACGGTCGCAGCATCGAGAACGTCGGCTCGCCGAGACCGTCGCCGCCGTGGAACATCGTGTAGTACGGCTCGAAGCGCAGCACGCTCGCGTCGCGCACATCGATGCTCTCTACTCCGCCGACGCCGGCGCCGCCGACGACACCAGAGACCGACTCGGGCTCGGTCGGTGGTGCCTGCGCCACGCTCCAAGCCGCGTCACGATTGAAGAACAGCGTCGCATCGTCGAACTGATAACGCCCGTACACGTTGGTCTGCACGCGGAAGAGGTCCTCTGGGTAACGGAAATGCTCGATGAGCGACGGCGGTGCTTCGCTCACGTCGGTGAACAAATCGGGGAACGCCTTGCCCCACGCCGCAATGATCGGGTCATCGGAGTCCACCACATAAAACGTCACGCCGCCGGTGAACGCATCAACGACGGCTTTCACGCTGTTGCGCACGTAGTTGAACGACGCGTTGAGTCCACCGCCCGGCGTGAGTTGGTCGACGTTCGCCTGCTGGGCGTACGGAAACCGGTCGCTGATGGTGTAGGCGTCGAGCACCCAGCGAACGGTGCCGTCGATCACCACCGGGTACGGGTCGGCGTCGTAGCGCAAGAACGGCGCGAGGCGCGCGACGCGCTCGGTCACGTTGCGATCGTGGATGATGCGCGACTGCGACGTGATGAGGCCAGAGCCGAACAAGTTGTATTCGTTGTATTCGATCGCATAGGCGACCCGACGCAACGCGGACGAAAGTTGCACACCACCGGTCGTCGGCTGCTTGGTCGGAGAATCGGTGCAACGCTGCTCGGTCTGCTCGGTGTTCACCAACGCGTACTGGTCGATGCCCTCGCCGAAATACAACTCGTGGCGCGTGACACCGAGATCGACGTACACCGGACGCCCGTCGCTCGTCGTGCGGCTGGCGGGCGCGGCAATGACACCGCAACCGTGCGTGTAGAGCAAGTGGCGCGACACCCACGTGCGGTTCGGGATGCCGGCAGAGTTCAACTCGCGCGCCGACACCATGACCTGCTGCGAGCGGCCATCGATCTCGTATCGATCGACGTCGAGATCGCGCACCGCATAGAAAGACGTCTGTCCTTCGTCGAGGATGAACCGGTCGCGCATCTGGAACGGGTCGAGCTGACGCACGTTGCGAAGTGGCGCGGGATCAGAGTTGAGATTCGAGGCCGTCAGCGGCTGCAACTCGAGCGTGCTGCGAGCGACATCGTCGAGACCCATCGCCGCCCGCGTCGCCTTGATGTTGCGGTCGATGTACGGAAGTTCGCGCGTGCTCACGTTGGGCTGCACGATGAAGCGCTGCACGACGGCCGGGTACACGCCGCCCGCAGTGACCGCGATGACGATCCACAACACGGTGGCGAGCACCGGCAAGCGCCAGCCGCGTTGGCGGAAATTGGCGAGGAACAACACCGCAACCGCGAGCGACACCAAGATCATGAGCTGAGTCGCTGGCAGTTGCGCGTTCACGTCGGTGTAGGTTGCACCCTGCACCACGCCGCGCGTCGAGCGCGTGAGGTCGTAGCGCGAATACCAGTAGTCGATTGCGCGCACGATCGACAGCACCGCGAACAACACACTCAGGTGCACCTTGGCGAGCGGCGTCACCCTGCGGGCTTGGATCTGCAAGCGGATGCCGCCGTTGAGCGCGTGGATTCCGGCGGTCACGATCGTGACGAGGACGAGCGAGGCAAACGCCCAGTCGACGACGAACTGGATGAACGGCAAGCGCATCACGTAGAAACTGACGTCTTGGGCGAAGAGCGGGTCTTTTGCGCCAAAGTTCACCGTGTTGCGAAACAGCGTCCAGTCCTGCCACTGCGCCGCAGCGGGCGAGCCGACGAGAAAGCCGAGCACGACCGCCACGATGACGCGCAGCGTCCACGCCCGCCGAGAAGAGAGGCGGCGATAGCCGGCAAGTGCGCGCTCTTGCGGTGTCGTCGGCACCATGTCGGGTCGCAGGCGGTCGGCAATCCACATGTTGAGGGCGAGCACGACCGCGAACAGCAGGGTGAATGCGGCGGCGAGACCGAGCCGCGAGAAGAGAATTCCCCAGAACACGTCGGTACGGCCGACCGACTGATGCCACAACACATCGATGTAGAACGACGCGACGCTGCGCGCCGACACGAAGACGAGCACGATCGCAAAAAGCACGACCGAGAGCACGACACGGCTGCGCCGCGGTCGACCGAACGTGAACCCACCGCCGCCGAATGCAGGACGACGCGGCAAATCACCAGGGATTCGCATGACGCGGAATCCTACTTGTCGAGCGGAACGACCAGACAGCGACATCCGGCATGCGCCAGCGGATGTGCATGCCCAGTCGGGAACGCCTCACCATGACGTTGCGCGCCGGCGAGTGCGTTGTCTTCGGCGTCGGCGCACGGCGGACCGCTCGGGTCAACGGCCCAACACACGTGACCTTGTGCATCGCAGGCCATGAAGAGCCCGCGCGCGTATGCGAGGTGCGCGATATCTGCGGCGGTGGTCTCGGTGCGCTGCGATCGCCACTCACCGAACACCGCACGCACGAGGTTCATGATGGCATCGCGCTCGCCTGCCGCGGACTCGACGGCGCCAGCGATGCGCTCGTGCATGGGTCGGATGAAGTCGCGCTCGAGCAACTCCGCAATCGCGTCGATCAACGCATCATTGCCGATGCTCATTCGCAAATCTGAGCGCCGAGAATCGGTGATTGACCGTGCGGCTTCGACCGCGATGCTCGTCACGCTGTCACGTACCGCGTGCGCGTAGCGACCCGCTTGCTCGGACTCGTTCGGAAGCATGTCGGCCGGTGCAAGGCTCGTGCGCTTGCCGCCCACATGAGTGAGCACCGCGTTCTCGTCGTCGGCCAGCATGCGCTTCAGCATGCGGATGATCGAGTCGAGCACTGCGCTGATCGCTTCGTCACGACGGCGGAACACACCAGGGTCGACCTCGGTCGGGCGCAGGGCGTTGCGCGTTGGCGCGTCTTTCGTCGGCGCGCCTTTCGTCGACCGTGCACCGCTCCGCACGGTGGCATCGTCGAGCACCGACGTTTTCTTCTTTGACTTCTTCGCGGGCGGCGCCTCGAGATCCTGCTTGGCTTCCTTCGCCACTCGCTGCGTGCTTGACGTACGCAGTCGGGCAAAGATGTCGTCGACCTGCGACGAGCGAGCGGGTGATTCGGCGGTCTGGTCGTCGGCGTCCAGCGACTCGGCGTCGGTGTCGTGCCCGCCATCGATAGTCGGCGCCTCGTCGGGTTGCCCCTCGATGCGCTCGAACACCGGGTGCTCGGGTGTCGTTCGCACCGGGGTGACTGGTGCCGGCGTTTCAGTAGCAGCCGACTTCTTACGACGACGATCAAAGATGTTCACGACCGGCGCGATTGCAGCGTCTTCCTGCGCGGGGGTATCGATAGATGCCGCCGTGCCCGTATCCACCGGCGTGCTTGGCTCCGGCGGGGTCGGCGGTGCTGTCGATGTCGTTGCTGTCGGTGTCGTCGCTGTGGGAGTCGTCACCGCTGTCAGTGCTGGCTGCTCGTCGTCACTCGCCCCAGCAACGGTGGCCGGCACTCCATCCACATCACTGCGCACGACATCACCGCGTGCGACATCACCGGCTGGCTGCTCGGGCGTCGCCTGCTCTTCCCGGTGGGCAGCCCCGAGTTCGTCTTCATACTGCTTGGCGTCGAAGATCGGCGTGTCGCTACGACGCGTCGGTCGAGGCGGCGGCGGAGCATCGGGCGGTACGAGCGGCGGCACGATTCCGGTTTCGCGAATTGATTGGTCGAACTCGTTCAAGTCGCCGACCACGTCGCTGGCTGCGTGGCGCGCGCGTTCGAAGGCGCCGAGCAGACGTTCGCGTTCGTGCACGAGTCGCTCGAGTTCGCGGCGGGCTTCCTCTGTGCGCTTGGCGAGGTCAGCGAGCACTCGCTCGCGATAGGCGCGAACTTCGGCGACCATCTCGCGGCCCTGTTGTTTGGCGAGTTCGATTTCTTGCTCAGCTTCGCTCGACACATCGGTGCGCCGGCGCGATGCCTCGAGCGTCGACTCCTCCAGCATTCGCGCTGCCTCGCGGGTGGCCTCGCGCACGATCTGCTCGGCCGACTCGGCGGCACGATCGCGCATCGCTTGCGCCGCCTCGCGAGCGGCGCTCAAGACGCGGGCGGCTTCGGCCCCGAGCAGCCCGGCGACCGCAGCTTCGTCGATTGCCGACACTTCCACGGAGCCGCGCGCCGCGAGGGCCTTCAGTTCGTTCTCCAAGAAACGTTCGCGTTCGATCAACCGACCCAACTCGACCGACACCTGGCGGAGAAAATCGCGCACCTCGTCTTCGCGGTAGCCGCGGCGGGTCACCGTGAACTGTGCGGATGCGACGGCGGCGGGCGAGGACGGATCGGGGCGCTGAATGTCGAGGGCCATCGCCCTCAAGAATACGCGCGGACTATTCGTCGTTCGTGGAATCCTGCAGCGCGTCGCCACCGATGCCGCGCAGGATGTCGAGCGCTTCTTGCAACGTCGCGACGGTCTCCACTCGCATGGTCGATCCCCCGATGCGACGCGCTGCGGCGACGTCATCGGCGTTCTGCGCTGCAGGAATCAAGAACAGTTTCGCTCCCGAATCTCGCGCCGCGATCGCCTTCTGCGAAATCGCGCCGACTGCGCCGACGCTCTCGTTGCCGTCGATGGTGCCAGTTGCTGCGACCTTCACTCTTCCAGTCAGCGAACCCTTCGATAGTTCGTCGATCAGGGCGAGAGTGAAGGCGAGACCTGCCGACGGCCCACCGATGGAGTCAGTGTCGATGCCGACTTCGAACGGGGTCTTCACCGTGCGCGTGTCGCGCGGCATGAGACCAACGATGGTGCGGGTCTCGTCGTCGGGCGCGGCGATCAATTTGATGGTGAGCGCGGTGAGATCTCCGGACCCGTCGCGTCGCACTTCGATCTTCACGAGTTCGCCTGGCTTCTTCGCCGTGACGGCCTCGATCAACGACGGCAAGATTGGCGTGGGCTTTCCGTCGAACGTCACGATGGTGTCGCCGGGCTGCAGCAGCTTGCACGCGCTCTGCGGGTCGGGGGCGTCTTGGCACACCACTTCTTCCACCACCACGTCGCCGAACTGGAACTCCGACTCGATGCCGAGCCGCGACAGCGCGACGAACTCGGCGATCTGCTTCGACGACACCATCGCACGCGCGTTGACCTCGCGCTGCTGCGTCGGAGTCTGAGTGCCGAAGCGCTCTTCGAAGGTGAGAATCTCGACATCGCTGTCGAGCCATGCAGCGAACGCATCGAGCGCCGACAGCCGACTGCCGAGCGCGGTCACGAACATCACCTCGCCTTGCGACACATACACCGTCGCGAACTGGCTGACGTCGTCGCCGAACGTCATGCGATCAGCCACACTCTCTGCGCCACCGGGCGCCAACTCCCACAGGCGCACTCGAGTGAGCGATGCGGCGAGCACGACGACGATGAGCAACCACGAAACAGTGACGAGCGGCAGCGCCCACCACACTCGACGCGACGGGCGCAGCGACGACGCAGGCGGCGGTGGCGGCAGAGGTACGCTGGAAAACGCCGTGATGCCTTCGTTGCCACTCATGGTGCTCATGACCGTTACTGAGGTTACGACCCGAATCGCCATCGTCGGCGTGGCCGGAATCATCGGATTGTTGCTCGTCTCCCGCGCACAGTTGTTGCGCCGATACCAGCTTCGTGTCCACGGCGCCCACCGATTCGCGCAGCCGCACCAACCTCTTGTCACGGCAGCGAGCCTCCCGCTTGGTCGGGCCGCCCTGCGTCGATCGGGCGCATTGTCTTCGCGAGCCCTCGGGCTAGTCGTGATGACGATCGCCGTCGGTCTGTCGGTCGGGGTGGGACTGTCGCTCGCGCTCGTCGCAGCCCTCGGGGCGCTCGGACTCGGTGGCAGCTGACCGTGTCGGCGATCGACTTGTCGGCGATCAAGGCGATTGCGTTCGATTTCGACGGTGTGTTCACCGATGATCGCGTGCTGGTTTCAGAGACGGGCGAAGAACACGTGTTCTGCAGTCGTTCGGACGGCCTTGGCATCGGCATGTTGCGCAATGCTGGTGTTCGTCTGATCATCATCTCGAAAGAGACCAACCGTGTCGTTGCCGCGCGCGCCGCGAAACTCTCTCTCGAAGTCGTTCATGGATGTGATGACAAGTTGCCAGTTCTAAAGGAGTGGATGCAGCGCGTGGGTACCATCACCGCTACGACTGCCTATATGGGAAACGACGTGAACGATCTGGAATGCATGCACCATGTCGGACTCGCAATCGCGCCGTGCGACGCACACCCAGCCGTCCTCGCAATCGCAGATGTCGTCACGACTCACCGAGGCGGCCGTGGCGCCATTCGCGAAGTGGCTGACAGGCTGGTGCTGCGACAGCCGATGATCACCAGAAAGTAGTCTCCAGATCGTGTCGGCACCAGCTGCGCAGCCGGTAATCGAGACTGTTCGCATCGGTTCACGACTCGTCGGGTTGAATCAACCCGTCTTCATCGTCGCCGAAATCGGAATCAACCACAATGGCGAGGTCGATCTGGCCAAGAAGCTGATCGATGTCGCGAAGGACGCAGGGTGCGACGCCGTGAAGTTCCAGAAGCGCACTCCGAAAATTTGCGTGCCGCCGGAGCAGGCAGGAATCATGCGCGAAACGCCGTGGGGGACCATGACCTATCTCGAATACAAGGAACGAACCGAGTTCGGAGAGCTCCAATACAAAGAAATCGACTCCTATTGTCGAAGTCGAGGCATCATCTGGTTCGCATCGCCCTGGGATGTTCCATCCGCGAGCTTTCTGGCCAACTTCGAGACACCCGTCATAAAGATTGCGTCAGCGTGCCTCACCGATGATGAGCTGTTGTCGGAAGTCAAGTCCATCGCAAAGCCCGTGATCATGTCAACTGGAATGTCGACGCTTGATGAAATTGATCACGCCGTCACGAAGTTAGACCGAACCAACCTGATTCTTGGCCAGGCCACATCCACCTATCCGTGTTCGCCAGACGAACTCAACCTTCGGGCTATTCACACGCTTCGCGAACGCTACGGCGTGCCCGTTGGCTATTCAGGACATGAAACCGGTCTGCAAACAACCATCGCGGCAGTTGTTCTCGGTGCATGCTTCATTGAACGCCACATCACCCTGGACCGTGCGATGTGGGGCACGGACCATGCGGCGAGTGTCGAACCTCAGGGTCTCCAGAGGCTCGTTCGTGATATTCGCACGGTGGAACGAGCTCTTGGCACCGGCGATAAGAAGGTGTATGAATCTGAGATTTCCGTTCGCAAGAAGTTACGAAGGGTCAGTTGAGCACAGGTGTGATCTCAGCGCTCATCGTCGGATTCGGTTCAATCGGCCAACGTCATTGTCGAATACTGACCGAGCTTGGGGCCGAGGTTGCTGTAGTGAGCTCGCAGACCGACCTTAAAGTTCGTAGGTTTCGGTCGATTTCGAACGCTCTGTCAACGTGGTCCCCTGAGTATGTAGTCATCGCATCACCGACGAGTCAGCATCAAAGCGACTGGCTTGAGCTCGCGAGGCATGGATTCGCAGGTTCATTGTTGATCGAAAAGCCGATATTCGCCAACATGGCCGAGAAACCACCGAAGTTTGATGGCAATGTTTATGTCGGATACAACCTCCGATACTTGGACATCATCCGTCGACTTCGACAATCCGCAAACGCTACCGAAGTGCTTACGGCTGACTTTTACAACGGCGAGTACCTACCGGATTGGCGCCCAGGTCGCGACTATCGGAATACGAGTTCCGCAAGACGCTCTCTTGGCGGAGGTGTGCTCCGCGACCTGAGTCATGAAGTTGACTTCTTGCATCACCTTCTCGGTGAACCTCGTTCGTTGATCTCAAAAGTCGGCACGCTCGGAGAACTTCAGATCGACACGGAAGACACGGTGCGAGTGATTGGCGAACATCAGGGTGGCTGTGTCAGCACCCTGACGCTCAGTTACCTAGATCGAGTGCGTCGCCGAGAAATCACGCTCACGACACCTGATACAACCCTGCGGGCCAACCTGCTGACCGGCGCGATAAGCGATGGCTTCACTTCACCAAGTCTGGAAGTGGCACGTGATGACACGTTCCGAATGATGCACCGTGAGATTCTGGCGCGACGCGTGACGACAGCGTGTACTCTTTCAGAAGGGCTGGCAGTTCTGCGGACAATTGAGATGATCGAACAAAGCAGCCATGAAAAGCGTTGGGTGAACCGATGAGGCGACTTGCGGTGATTTGTGCACGCAAAGGGTCAAAGGGCGTTCCCGGCAAGAACCTGCGAATGCTGGGGGGCATACCGATGATTGCCCACACGATCCACCAAGCCCAAGCGTGCGGACGAATACATGCTCTGGCAGTGAGCAGTGACTCAGATGAGATACTGTCTGTCGCCGAAGGCTACGGAGTCAAACATCTGGTCAAGCGACCCGATCATCTCGCCACCGATGAGGCTTCAAAGGTTCCGGCAATTCGGCACTGCCTGCAAGAAGTAGAGAAGTCAGAAGAACAGTTTGATTACATCGCCGATCTCGACTGTACGGTCCCATTTCGGCTCACTAGCGACATCGATTCCGCATTCGCACAAATTGAGCAAGCCGGTGTCTCCAGCCTGATAAGCGGAACTCGCGCCCGAAAACTGCCATATTTCAACATTGTTGAACTCAATTCAGAGGGACATGTTCGCATCTCCAAGCCCACCAACCCACCGCTAGTCAGACGTCAAGACTCGCCAGAATGCTTTGACATGAATGCATCAATACACATCTGGCAGCGGAAGACGTTGATATCGAGTGATTCACGGTTCCAAGACGACACGATTCTCTACGAGATGCCATTCGAACGCTCCATAGATATCGACAGCGAGATAGAATTCGTGATTAATGAGCTACTGATGAAGAAATTCGGGCTCATCTAGTCGTGGCATACACAGAACTTTTTAGTCTCAGCGGCAAGACCGCCATAGTTACTGGTGGCGCCGGATTCCTCGGAAAACACTTCTGTCGAGGTCTGGTCGAAGCAGGGGCCTCGGTCGTCATCGTTGATATCAACCCCGCTTCAGTCGAAGCCATTCACAGTGAAATCAACTCTCGCTGGCCCGGAAGAGCATTGGGCGTGGTTGCAGACATCACTGAGCCAGACAAAGCAACGCGGATCGTCGAACAAACAGTCGCGCAATTTGGGTCGGTGGACATACTGCTCAACAATGCAGCGGGGAAAGGCCCCAATCTTGAGGCGTACTTTGCTCCGTTCGAGGAGTACTCCCTAGACCAGTGGCGCACGGTGATGGCAATAAACATTGACGCCATGTTCCTCATGGCGCAAGCGGTCGGCCGACAGATGTTGAAACAGAATCGTGGAGGATCGATCATCCAAACATCTTCTGCATACGGAATCATGGGACCTGATAATCGCATCTACGAAGGTTCGTGGTACCTCAACCGTCGCATCAATACACCGGCCGTCTACAGCACGTCAAAGGCTGCCGTTGTTGGACTCACAAAGTTTCTCGCGACCTACTGGGCCGAGAAGGGAATCCGAGTCAATGCGCTGGTTCCCGGCGGCACAGAAAGCGGGCAAAACGAAATTTTTCAGGAGCGCTACGGGGCACGAATCCCACTTGGTCGAATGGCAAATGCGCCAGAGATCGTCGGCGCAGTTCTCTACCTCGCATCCGACGCGGCGAGTTACGTAACTGGCCACTGTCTTGTCGTTGACGGCGGATTGAACGCTTGGTGAAGGGAAGTACGTCTGACAGTCGAGTCTGCGCGCTGGGGAAGTTTCAAACGCAACTTGACTTTAACTTCGAGAACGCAACTCACGCGTGCCGCTTGCCTGAGTCAGCACCTGTACATCTAATGTGAGAGCGGTAGAATTCGGTGGTTCACGAATGATTCGTAACAAAGTCGTGACAGTTGGCGGCAAGTCGTTCACCTATGCGAGTCCGCGGCCCGCCGACGTGGTGCAGTTCGGCGCTCCGATTAACGCATTTCAGTCGCTATGCGACACATTCGTCCTCGGCGTGGTACCGACAGTTGGTCAAGAAATCAATCTCTTCATACTGCTTAAGTCAGTTCTCAAGGGTAAGTTCGGGCGCTGGGGTTATTATGCAACTTACTTTGAATCAGTCGGCGCAAGACTAGTTCTTTGTTGGCACGATACCTTGACTGAGACTTACTTGCTTAAGAACTACATTAAGATTCCAGTTTTCGTCGTCCAGAATGGAATTCGTTCCAATATCTCAGCGGTGGCAGGCTCAAGTTTCCGCGATTCACTTCGATCCGTGTCAAGCCAGAAGCCTCGAGTTGACAAGTACTTTTCGTTTGGGCAACAGTCCTTAGCGTTCTTGAGTGGGTTATTCCAATCTGAGTTCGTGCCTGTCGGCAGCTACCGACTCAATGACTATGCACGGTCAGCACCGACCGCATCAAGAGAAAAAACTGAGCCTCGTAAATCACTAGTACTAATGACCTCATTGCCTTCAAGGTCTGCACTTCAAGACTCCAACCTTGACGAATATGACGCGCCATTCATTCGGGTAGCAGACAGAATCGTTACTTTTTCAGAGTGGTTTTTGCCAGAAGCCAAACTTGCGAAGGCTCTTTCAACTTTTTGCAACTTCCATGAATTGACTTTTCACATTTTGAGCAAGAGGTCCGCCATCAACTCCATTGACGGCGACTACTTCGAGAAGTGTGCCGGCATCGAAAGAAGTGCGGTCATAACTCACGAGAAGGGCCTGGGGTACCAGATTGCCGACCAATTCAATTATCTGATCACGATTGACAGCACAATCGGCTATGAGATGCTTGCTTTGGGGAAACGAGTTGGCTTTATCTCGAATAGGTTGCGAATGATCGGAGTTGACAGTGACGAACTGACTTTCGCCCAATCCTTGAATTGGGATAAAGACGGTCCCTTTTGGACATCGGCAATGACCGAAGAAGGGATACTTCGCTTCTTGGCTCAGTTCATAGATATCTCAGAGGCCGAATGGAGCACTTACCGTGAGACTCTTGTTCCCAATCTCATGTATCTTGACCCGGGGAACTCAGTAATCCGCTCGCACATTCGCATCGTGCTGTCGAGTAGCCAATGAAGGTGATAATCCTCTGCGGAGGCAAGGGAACCCGGATTCGCGGCGTCGACGACACCGTGCCAAAACCGATGATTCCAGTCGGCTCGCAGCCGATTCTCGTGCACATTCTGGAGCATTATGCGTTCTACGGACAGCGCGATTTCGTCTTGTGCCTCGGCTATCTCGGCAACGTCATCCGCGAATTCTTCGGAGCGCCAGCCGCCGGAACCAGCACCGTGCACTACGACTTGCCGCGCGCCCAACGCGTGAGCGTCACGCTCGCAGACACCGGTCTCGAGGCGATGACCGGCGCCCGAGTGCGAAAGATTCGTGAGATTGTCGGTGACGACGATTTTCTCCTCACCTACGGCGACGGCGTCTCGGACGTGCCGATCGACAAGTTGGTCGCGTTCCACCAGTCGCATGACGCCGCGATGACACTCACCGCCGTGCGACCACCGAGCCGTTTCGGGGAGGTCGCCGTCGACGAGTCGGGCTTCGCCACTTCGTTCAACGAGAAACCGCAGACCTCGGCGGGTCTCATCTCTGGCGGATACTTCGCGTGTCGTACCAAGTTGTTCGACTATCTCGACAATCGCGACGATCTCGTGCTCGAAGCCGAACCGATGCGAAAACTGGTGCGCGACCGTCGGCTCGCTGCCTACACGCACGCAGGCTTTTGGCAGTGCATGGACACCTATCGCGACTGGAAGCTGCTCAACGAACTTGAGCGTAAGAATGAGGCGCCGTGGCGTCATTAGCCGCCGACCTGGCGCACTTCTCCGGACGCCGCGTGCTGATCACCGGCCACACCGGATTCAAAGGCTCTTGGCTGGCGTTGCTCTTGGTGCGAGCGGGTGCGCGAGTCACCGGTGTCGCTCTCGCACCGCACACCGACCCGTCGCACTTCAGGCTGCTCTCGCTCGGTGAGCATGTCGCGAGCCGCGAGTGCGACATTCGCAATCTCGACATGTTGAGCCACGAGTTCGCTTCGGCGAAACCCGAGGTGGTGTTCCACCTTGCCGCTCAGGCATTCGTGCGCAAATCGTACGCCGATCCGCACACCACGTTCTCCACCAACGTGCTCGGCTCTGCAAACGTACTGGAGTGCGTCGCGCGGACCTCGTCAGTACGCACGCTCGTCTACATCACTTCCGACAAGTGCTACAAGAACAAAGAGCAACAGCACGGGTACTTGGAGACCGACGAACTCGGCGGAATCGACCCGTACAGTGTTTCGAAGGCGGCCGCCGAGATGGTGTTCGCGGGATACTGCGCCTCGACGTTTTCTGCGAATGGTACGGCGCGTGTCGCGAGCGCGCGCGCCGGCAACGTGATCGGCGGAGGCGACTGGTCGCCCGATCGACTCGTGCCCGACTGTGTGCGCGCGCTCGAGCGCAACGAAACCATCGAGATCCGTCATCCACGCGCAACGAGGCCGTGGCAGCACGTACTCGAACCACTCTCCGGGTACGTGCGGCTTGCGGTGGCGCTCGAAGACGGCTCGGCAGCGAACGGAAGTTCTTGGAACTTCGGGCCGCCCGAGCACGCGATTCACGAAGTGCAGGAAGTTGCCGGGCTCGTCGCGTCGCAATGGGGACGCGCCGACGCAGTTCGGGTGGTGACCGAACGCAACTCGATGCACGAGTCGCAACTGTTGCAACTGAACAGCGCGAAGGCGCACAGCCAACTGTCGTGGGCGACCAGGTGGGACTTTTTGCAGACCATGCGCCACACGATCGGCTGGTACCGAGGCCTGCACGACGGCCGACTCGCGGCTGATCTGACGTCGGCCGACATCGAGGCATATCTCGCATCATGATCGACGGCGTGAAGGTAATCCCACGGCGGGTGATCGCCGACCCGCACGGTGACGTACTGCATATGTTGAAGCGAACAGACGACGTGTTCACCGAATTCGGCGAGGTGTACTTCTCCAAGGTGAATGCCGGACAATCCAAGACGTGGCGACGGCATCTTCGCGCCACGTCGCAACTCGCCGTGCCAGTCGGGCTCGTGCACTTCGTGTTGTTCGACGACCGTTCACAAAGCCCGACATGCGGCGAGCGCGCCGACGTCGAAATCGGCGAGACGAATCACCACCTGCTCACGATTCCACCACTCGTGTGGTACGCCTTCGAGAACACTGGAGCCGCTACCGCGCTGATCGGGAGTTGCGCGAGCCTGCCGCACGACCCATCAGAGTCTGAAAAACGGGAATTCTCCGACGACCGGATGCCACCGCTGCGGGGAAACTGAGTGTCGTCATCACGACGCATGCTGTTGACTGGCGCGAGCGGACACGTAGGCGGACGACTCTTCAAGCACCTGGTCGAGACTGGCGGCGCCGACGTGCGTGCCGAGGTGCGAGTCGCGGTGCGCGCGTGGCGCCCCATGCCCGAGTGGTCGAGCGCAGCAGAAATCATCTGCGGTGACATCGCCGAGCCGATGGTGCGCGAGAACGTGCTGCGCGACATGCACACCGTCGTGCATCTGGCGACGCGCGGATTCTCCGCCCGAGTGTCGCCGACGGTGGCTGAGATGAACGACGAACATGAAGTCACGCTCGGGCTATTTCGCGATGCCGTGCGGCTTGACGCACGGCGCTTCGTCTATCTCTCTTCTATTCACGCGTACGGAGCAGCCCTGGTCGGCGACGTGGATGACCTCACGCCGGCCGTCCCGACCACCGAGTACGGTCGATCGCGGCTGCGCATCGAGCGTGAGCTCGCTGAGTTGGCGAGCGGTTCTGCTTGCCAGACGATCATTGTGCGGCTCACCAATTCGTTCGGGACGCCCGTACAACCGCGTGCCGAAACCTGGAATCTGCTCGTGCACGATCTCTGCCGTCAGGCTGCCGAGAGCGACACCATCGTGCTGCGGTCTGATGCCCGCACGTGCCGCGACGTGATGGCTCTGCGTGACGTCGTTGCGGTGCTCAAACAGGCGATCAAGTCGCAAGATATGACGAGCGGCATCTATCTGCTTGCCTCCGGAAACACGTTGCAACTCGCCGACATTGCCGTGTTGGTCGCGCGACTCGCACACGACGAACTCGGCAAGACTTGCAGCGTGCGATTCGGTGAGCCGGACAACGACACACCACCCACATTCACGCTGCACTCACGACGATTGCGCGAAATTGGCATAGCGATCCCGCAGCATCGAGACGAAGAGATTCGCGATTTGTTGCGATACGCGTGCGACACCGTGTCCGGTAGGTCGCGATGAGTTCATCGGCGCTCGTCGAGGTCGTGATACCGACCTACAACCAGGCCGGCTTTCTCCGGGTGGCGTTGCAGTCGGTGATTGCGCAAGACCACCAGAACTGGGTCGCGACCGTGGTGAACAACCTGTCGAGCGACCACACCCACAACGTCGTACAAGACTTTGCCGACTCCCGCATTCGTATCGTCGATTTTGCCAACCACGGCGTGATTGCCGCGTCGCGAAACCTCGCGATACGAGACTCGCGCGCTGATTTCATCGCATTCCTCGACTCTGACGACTGGTGGCAGCCAACAAAGCTGAGCACGTGTCTCAGCAGGCTCGACGACGGCACCGACCTCGTGTGTCATGCTGAGGAGTGGCGCAGCGAGCACTCGAGTCGCGTCGTTCGCTACGGGCCCCAGCACCGCATGGAATACGAAGCGATGTTGCTCGGCGGCAATTGCCTCTCGACGTCCGCAATCGTCGGTTGCACTCAGGTGTTTCAGCAACTCGGCGGGTTCTCCGAGCGGCCTGACTTCGTCACGGCGGAGGACTACGACCTATGGCTGCGAGTCGCCAAATCAGGCCATCGAATCGCACTCATCGACGACGTGCTCGGCACGTTCCGCATTCACTCATCGAGCGCAAGCTCGTCGATTGCCCGCAACAGTGCCGCTGAGATGACGGTGGTGCGCGAGCATCTGAAGACTTCAAGGCTCGGTGCGCGGGCACAACGCCAGCGGCTCGGGCTCTCCCACTATTCTGCGGCCCGCGCGTACCAGAAGTCGGGCGACCGCGCGAGTGCGCGACGCGAGTTCGCTCTGGCATGGAGACACGCACCGCTGTTCCCTCGCACCTACGCCGGACTGTTCACGCTCACTCTCGATTCTCTGCGCCGTCCTTCTCGATCAGGTGCGGCACGATGACCGCCAATCGTCGCCACTACGCATTCGCTCGGCACGCGCTCGTCACCGCCTTCGGGGTGGTCGGCGCGCGGAGCGGATCGCGGGTGCTCGTGCCCGACTTCATCTGCCGAGACCTGTTGGCATCATTTGCGTTCGCCGACGTGCGGCCCGTCTTCTACGCAATCGACGATGATTTGCAAGTCAAGCGAGGCGACACGCTCCCGTCGGCCGATGCGATGATCGTCGTCAACTATTTTGGATTCGCCGCCGACTTGACGCGGGTGACGTCGATGCTGCCCCGCCCGATGCCAATCATCGAAGACAACGCGCACGGCTGGCTGAGTGCCGATGCCGACGGCGCCCCGCTCGGCTCGCGCACCGCAGCCGGCATCACCAGCGTGCGAAAGACGATTCGCGTGCCCGACGGGGCCTATGTCGAGTGCCGAGACAACGCAAATCTCGAGTCGTGTGGCGTGCACCCCGAACTGTCGCCGCGTGACGAGCCACTGGCGCTCGGATACCGCGTGCGTCGAGCGGTGGCGACGATCGATGCACGGTCTCGACTTCCGCTCATGGCTGGCAGCAGATCAGCCATTCGTCTGGTCCGCACGCTCAGTGGGCGAACCGCAGTGCACGAAGATCCGCGTGACGAACGAGTGCTGCCAGAACACCGAGCGATACACCGCGAGTCCCTCGCGATGATGGCGCGAGTCGACCGGCCGGCCGAAGTTCGTCGTCGCCGCGAACTCTTTGCGAAGTGTTCTGCTGCAGCGGTTGAACTCGGTATCAATTCTCCGACCCCGCGCCTCTCGCGGTTCACGTCACCCCAGGGATTCCCCTATTTCGGTGACGCAGGCGACCAGGCAGCGTTCGTGCGCCGCGTCTATCGCGAACGGCTCGGTGAGATCATCACGTGGCCGTCGCTTCCGACGCACACCACGCTCCCACTGCACTCACGGCTCCGCACTCTGCGATTGGTGAACTTTCTCGCATGAGTTGGCGGCGATTCGCGGGTTCCGACGACGAGTGGGATTCGATGGTCACTCGTCTTGGTATCGCGACGCCCTTTCAGTTCTCAGCATGGGCTGATTTTCGTGGCACATTCGGCTGGCGAACTCTTCGGCTCGTCACCGACGACTGGAACTGCGCGGCACAGCTGCTCGTGAAATCAATCAGACCGATGAGCATCGTGTGGGGCGCGGGTGCACCGCTCGGTGCAACATCAACCTCGTTGCTGGCCGGGCTTGCGGAGGCAGCGCACCGCGAGGTCGGTGGATCAGTCTCGTATCTGCGGATCGCGGATCATCGTCAACTCAACGAAGCGTGCAGAACCGAATATCGTGACGCTGGCTTCGTGCGGCCTGCCCGACTGCTCAGCACCGGGCAGACACTGGTGCGCAATCTGAGCAGCGACCACGCCACACTTGCTGAGGCCTACACGAGCAACTGGTCGCGAAATTTGCGTCGCGGACACCAACGCGAAGTGCGCGCCGAAGAGTGGACCTCCCCCGATGCAGCACAGTTGGCACGCCTGCATCAGGACGTAGAAAACCTGAAGCACTCCTTCGATACCGATTGGAGACGGGACGAAGACTCAATGCACAGGCTGCTCGAGTGTTTCGCCGGCCGTCTCGTCGTCGTGCGCGCAATCGATGCACACGGTACGCTGCTTGCTGCGCGCGCGGCAGTCGTGTGCGGCACCACCGGGTTTGACTTTCTTGCTGCCACGACTCTCGAGGGTCGGCGCTGCTATGCGTCGAACATCGCACTCGACGCGCTGCTCTCCCTTCTTGCGGCGCGCGGCAGCACGCGTTACGACTTCGGCGGTGTGGATCAGACGAACAATAAAGGTGTGTTCGACTTCAAGCACGGAGCCGGCGGCATCCCATATTCCTATGTCGGAGAATTCGAGTTCGTGTCGCCGCGCATCGCGAGAGGTGTCGTCAGTAAACTGGTGTCATTGCGCCTCTCGGCCTGACCCGCTTCGTGCAACGCTGCCCGAATGAACCGCGCTAAGTACGCCGCTGCCCGACTGGCGGCACGAAGCCTCAGGGTGTTTCAGCGCCGAGACGAACCTCGCCGCGGCACGCGCGTGCTCATGTATCACGATGTGAACGAGGCTGGTACTCGTGTCGACATCTACTCGTTGCCCGTCAGTCAATTCGTAGAGGGAGTCTCTGCACTCGCGCTATGGGCCCGCGCGCACGGTCACCCATTCGTGCCGCTCACCGCAACACCGCGACCTGGAATCGCACTCACTTTTGACGACGGCTACCGCTCAACGATTTCGCTGGCGGCACCAATCCTTACGGAGCATTCGATTCCGTTCAGTGTCTTTGTGACTCAATCGTTCGTCGACAGCGACTCGAAGTATCTCACGACTGCCGACTTGCGGACCCTCGCTTCACTTCCTGGCGTGGTGCTTGGGACGCACGGCGTATCGCACTCACAATTCGCCGAGCTCGATGAGCGAGCGTTACGGAACGAGTTGTCGTTGTCGCGTGACTGGCTGGAACAACTAACTGGGGCTCCAGTCACTTCGATGTCGTATCCGCATGGAAGCCACACGCAGCGCGTCGGAGAAATCGCCCGCGAATGCGGCTACACGACAGCGGCCTGCAGTTCGCGGGGTACGTTCACCGACGCGGCCCAATTGATGCGGATTCCGAGAATCGACATCTGGTCTCGGGACGCGGGAGCCTCGATCATCGAAAAGACGCGCGGCGACTGGGACAGACTGCTACCGTGAGCATCTCCACAGTCACAGTCGTAATTCCGACATTTAATTCTGCCGTGACGATCAAGCGAGCGCTTCACTCAGTATTTGCACAAACCGTTCTGCCAAGTCGGGTAATCGTGGTTGACAACGCGAGCACCGATGCGACTGTAGAGATCGTTAAAAACATGTCGGTGGACAGCAGTTTTGAAGTTGAACTCGTGCGACAACCTTGCAATGGCGGCCCAGGAGTGGCCAGGAATGCCGGATGGAACTTGGTTCGGACAAAGTTTGTGGCGTTTCTGGACTCTGACGACTCATGGCACTCGACGAAGCTTGAGCGACAACTCGATATCGCAAGGCAACACCCTGACGACTGCTTCTTTGGCCACAGAACTAGATCATCCGTGGCGTCGGATGCGGTTGAGATGTCGCGGGCTGCATCACTTCTCGGTTCAGGGAGAGTCAAGTACTTCTCGCTTCGTCACTTTCTTGTTCGTAACCGAGTGTCGACACCGACGGTAATGCTGCGTAGTGACCTGCCGTTTCGGTTTCCCACCGAGCATTGGTATGCCGAGGACTATGCCTTGTGGACCGCGATACTCGCCGCGGGCCATCGCGCCGTTGTACACAACCTCGCTTTGACGACACTCCATAAAGCTGCCTGGGGTGAAGCGGGCCTCAGTGCGAAACTTGATGACATGCACGCTGGCGAGCTACTCGTGCTTGATGCGCTTCATCAAGACCGTGCGATTGGTTCGATCGAGCACGCTGCATTCCGCAACTGGATGAAACTCAAATATCGGCGGCGGTTGAGAATAGGTTGGGCACGTGTCTGAGACCATTTATCTCTTCCAGGTCTTACTAATCGGCGGTGTCGTCAGCTGGTTGGTGCGTCACAATACGCTGGTCGTTCGACTTCAGGTGGTGATCTGGATGCTCGGAGTCGCAGGCATCGCTTGGCGGTTCGGGCTGGTCGAGCAACTAATTTTCTACTCGAACGACCAGGGCCTCTACTCAAGTGTCGTCCAGTCATATTCCACAGCCGGAATCCCGTGGGCTGTCGATGTGTGGCTTGGCAGCAAGACTCCATACACCGTCGCCGCACTGCCGCTCGCGCTAATAGGAATCGACCCGACACTTGCTCTCAAAACCGTTTCGCTGGTCTGTCTACTTTTGCTGACACGGTCAGTGCTTGACGGTAGTCGTTCTAGAACACACAAGGATCACGTCATCACTCTCTGGCTAACGGCCTGCGGAATTATCGGCACTTTTTTCTCCCTGCTGGCCTTGCGCGAAACGATGATGATGTTGTTTGTCCATCGATTTGCAACCTCGCAGTCACTGGCGACTCGTGGTGTGTCTCTGATTGCCCTCTACCTCCTGCGACCGCACTTAGCAGCGGCAGTCTTCGGAGCGGAAGTTGTTATGACGGCATGGCGTGTAGTGCGAGGCAAGATCAACCTTGGATCTGCCGAATCGCCTGGCCTCATCGCAATCGGGGTCATACTCGGCACGACGCTCTTTTCATGGGGTGTAAGCGGTAATGCGGGTATCCGCACACCGTTCGGCGGTGGCTGGGGAATCGTGCAAGCGGTGCGAGTCGCGTCGAACTTCGTCGGACTGCAGTTTCTGACCGTTCGCGAGGAGACCGTGCAGTTCTCGATTGCCCGCCTGCTCCTCCTACGTGTCGTGCTCAATGAGACCATCGTGATACCGGTGGCCTTCACTGTCGTCTGTCTCTTTTTCTCTCACCGGCTCAATGATCGCGCGCGTTTTACGCTGCTCGCCTTAACCATCTACTGCAGCGTGGTGATCAGTACCGAATTCAACTCATTTCGGCAGAACATCCCATTTATGCCACTCATGGGCCTCGTGGTGCTTAGAGTTATTCGCTCTCGAAACGCCGAGTCAGTTCCGAAAACTGTCGAAAGCGGTCTTCGTCACTCGGCTCGCGTCACACCGCGCGGAACGTGAGGTTGTAGCGGTACGCACCGGTCAACTCGTGCGTGCCGCGACGCAACGTGCCGACGCCGTGGAACGCGAGACGCGCCGTATCGCCGAACACCACGACATCGCCG
>Ga0233425_10002554_pt1 | contig 35365 bp, 25 predicted proteins | sample Watercolumn_Towu_2_FD_181712 | JGI IMG/M metagenome (GOLD analysis project Ga0233425, IMG submission 181712) | Freshwater microbial communities from Lake Towuti, South Sulawesi, Indonesia - Watercolumn_Towuti2014_140_MG | ecosystem: Environmental > Aquatic > Freshwater > Lake | place...
GGCGGCGCGACGGGCGGCACGGGCGCGACGGGCGGCACGGGCGCGACGGGCGGCACGGGCGCGACGGGCGGCACGGGCGCGACGGGCGGCGGCGGGAGCTGCGCCGGAGGCACGTGCGTGCCGAACCCGCCGAGCGGTTGGCAAGGTCCGGTCATCTACTACGAGGGCGCCACCCCCCCGCGTGTCCGAGCAGCTACCCGACCATCAAGCAGACCGCGAGCTCGACGCTCGACGCCGGCACCGTCACCTGCCCGACCTGTCAGTGTGGGGCGGCGACGGGCGTGACGTGCCAAGTCGACGTGGTGTTCTTCGACGCCGCGTCGTGTACGGGCAGCGGATGCTGGGGCTTCTGGCAGGGTGTGTGCGGCGGCGGGTCGCCCGCGCCGCCGCCCATCACCGTGGGCGCCACCTGCAAGAGCCAGAGCCTGTGCACGGACTCCACGGGCGCGAAGCCGAGCTCCGCCGCCTTCACGAACCTGGTCGCGGGCGGCGGCTCCTGCAACTCGACCTCCCAGGGCACGATCAACAAGCCCACGCCGAAGTACACGAAGTCGGTGCGTGCTTGCGGCGACCCCACCGGGACCACGGGGAGCTGCGGCGCGTCGAACCAGTGCGTCCCGTCGGCCCCGAGCGGGTTCGCGAACAACATCTGCATCTACAAGACCGGCGACGTCGCCTGCCCCAGCGGCGCCTGGGCGCAGAAGTCCGTGTTCTACACCGGCACGCCGACCGACACGCGAGCGTGCTCGACGTGTGGCTGCGGGACGCCTTCGGGCGCGTGCAGCGGCGCGACGCTGGAGCTCTACACCGACAGCGCGTGCACACAGGCGAAGGACACCGTGGCTGCTCCGGGGCTCCCGGCTTGCAGCAACATCCAAGTGGACGCGACGCCCATCGCGGCCCCGGCTTGCCAGGGCTTCGGCGGTGAGAGTCGCTCGATGAAGCTCGTGGGTGGCAGCAGCTCGGGCGCCACGTGCACGCCCACGGGTGGGACGGTGACGGGCTCGGCAGATCCGGCCGGCCCCATCACCTTCTGCTGCCTGTGATCGAGGATGCCCGTCTCGCGCCGTGAGTGGCTGGCGCTGTGCGCGGGCGCAGCGCTCGCGAGCCCAGGCTGCAGACGCTCGCCCCGCGACGTCCCCGGGCGCATCGTCGGCGCGTCGCTGAACGTCGGGCACCGTCTTCGCGACGCGACCCCGGAGCGCGCGTCCGGCGAGCCGAAGCGTGTGAAGGTCGCCGTCGTGGGGGCCGGGCCGAGCGGGCTCTCGGCGGCCTGGCGGCTCGAGCGCGCGGGCCTCCGGGACTTCGCCGTGCTCGAGCTCGAGCCGGAGCCGGGCGGAACGAGCAGCTACGGTCGTGACGGCGTGGTGCCGCATCCCTGGGGCGCGCACTACGTGCCGGTACCGGGGCGCGACAACCGCGCGCTCACGCGCCTGCTCGACGAGATGGGCGCGCTCGAGCCGCGCGGGCCCGACGGCGAGCCGCGGGGCAAGGAGGAGCTCCTGGTGCGAGAGCCCGAGGAGCGCGTGTTCGCCGACGGGCGCTGGCACGAGGGGCTCTACCCCAAGCTGCTCGCGGAGGACTCGGATCACGCCGAGCTCGAGCGCTTCCAGCGGGAGGTCGATCGCTGGGTGGCCTGGCGCGACACGCGCGGCCGCCGAGCGTTCGCCCTGCCGCTGCGCAACTCGAGCGACGACCCAGAGGTCACGGCGCTCGACAAGATCAGCGCCGACGCCTGGCTCCGCGAGCGCGGGCTCGGCGGCGAGCTCCTGCGCTGGTGGGTCGAGTACGCCTGCCGGGACGACTACGGCCTCTCGCTCGCCGACACCAGCGCCTGGGCGATGCTGTTCTACTTCTGCTCGCGGGTCCCCGCGCCGCGCGTCGAGAGCGCGCCCTTCATCGCCTGGCCGGAGGGAAACGGGCGCATCGTGAAGCACCTCGCGGGGCTCGTGGCCGAGCGCCTCTCGACGGCGCAGCTCGTGACCGAGATCGTGCCCGGCGAGTCGGAGGTAGAGCTCGCGGTCCTCGACGCGCGGGGCGGGGGGCTCCGTCGCGTGATCGCCGAGCACGTGATCCTGGCGCTGCCCAAGTTCGTGGTGACGCGCTTGCTGCGCCCGTATCGCGAGAGGACCCCGGAGCACCTCACCGCCTTCGACTACGGGGTGTGGTGGGTCGCGAACCTGCACCTCGGGCGCCGCCCGAAGAGCCGCGGCTTCGGCATGGCGTGGGACAACGTGATCTACGGCGGGAAGTCCCTGGGCTACGTGGTGGCCAACCACCAGCGCCTGGAGGACCACGGCCCCACGGTCTGCACCTACTACCAGCCCCTGGTGGACAGCGACGCGCGGGCCGCGCGCGCGCGGCTCCTCGAGATGACGCACCCGATGTTCGTGAGCGAGGTCCTGGCCGAGCTCGAGCCCGCGCACCAGGGGCTCGGCGCGGCGCTCGAGCGCGTCGACGTGTGGCGCTGGGGCCACGCCATGGTGCGGCCGCGGCCGGGCTTCGTGTGGGGCGCCGCGCGGAAAAAGGCGGCCGAGGCCCTCGGGCGCGTGCACTTCGCGCATTCGGATCTGTCCGGCGTCGGCCTGTTCGAGGAGGCGCAGGATCACGGCGTGCGCGCGGCCGAGGAGGTGCTCCGCGCCACGGGGCGCGAGGTCGACTCGTGGCTGTGAAGCTGTCCCTCGGTCCCTTTCTGTGGGGACCGCGCGCGGATCTGCTGCTGTTCGGCGGCAGCGCGCTCGCGTCCGTGGCGCTCGTGGTCGCAGGGCGCGCCGCGGGCATCGCGCCGGGGCCGCTGCCCGAGTGGGGCTGGCTCGTGTTCGTCGTGGTGGTCGACGTCGCCCACGTCTGGTCGACGCTGTTCCGCACCTACCTGGACCGCGAGGAGCTCTCGGCGCACACCGCGCGCTACCTGATGGTCCCACTCGGCTGCTGGGCGGTCGGAGCGCTGTTGTATGCCCAGGGCTCCCAGGTGTTCTGGCGCGTGCTGGCGTACACGGCGCTCTTCCACTTCATCCGGCAGCAAGTCGGCTGGGTCGCGGTGTACCGCTCTCGGGCGGGGCGGCGCGGGCTCTTCGACCGCGTGCTCGACGACGCGGCCATCTACGCGGCGACGCTGTACCCGGTGGCGTGCTGGCACTCGCGCGTCGCTTCCACCGACTTCGCGTGGTTCGTGAAGGGCGACTTCGTCGACCTCGGTGCCAGCGCAGCGCGCGCGCTCCCGGCGCTGCGGGCCGTGTGGGCCCTGGCGCTGGTGGCGTTCGTGGCCCGGCAGCTCCACCTCGTGGCCACGACGCGCACGCTCGAGCTCGGCAAGCTGGTGGTGGTGCTGACCACCTACGCGCTCTGGTGGCTGGGTATCGTGCACACGAACAGCGACTTCGAGTTCACGGTCACCAACGTCATCGTGCATGGCGTCCCGTACTTCGCGCTGCTCTACGCCTATGCGCTGGCACGGCGCGCCGAGCGGCCGGAGCTCGTCGGCTCGCGCATCGTCGCGGGCGGAGTCGGCGCGTTCATGGGGCTCCTGGCGCTGTGCGCGTTCATCGAAGAGCTGGCCTGGGACCGACTCATCTGGCACGACCGGCCCTGGCTCTTCGACTCGAGCGGCGTCGAGCTCTCGCCGGGCTGGGCGGCCTTGGTGGTGCCGTTCCTGGCCCTGCCGCAGGCGACCCACTACGTGCTCGACGGCCTGCTCTGGCGCCGCGGGGACACGCGCGCGCGCCCTGCGCAGCGGCGAGCGCTGGGCTTCGACCTCTGACCTCGAAGCTGGGCGGGGCGAGAGCCGGCGCAGCCGGCCCGCATGGGGTGGGGCCCCAACGAATTCACTTCGTTGGGGCGGGGAGGCGCGTGCCTCCCCGACTGACGAGGGGAGAGAGCCGTCGGCTTTGCGACGGCTCTCGAGCTTCCGCCCGACGGGGCGCGGTGGTAGCAGGCCCCTGCCATGGACAAGGTCATGAAGAGCGCCGCCGAGGCGGTCGCCGACATCGGGGATGGCGCCACCATCCTCGCCGGCGGCTTCGGCTTGTGCGGCATCCCGGAGCTCAGCATCCAGGCCCTCCGCGACAAGGGCGTGAAGAACCTCACCTTCGTCAGCAACAACTGCGGCGTCGACGAGTTCGGCCTGGGCATCCTGCTTCAGAACAAGCAGATCAAGCGCATGGTCTCGAGCTACGTCGGCGAGAACAAGGAGTTCGAGCGCCAGTTCCTCTCCGGCGAGCTGGAGGTGGAGCTCGTGCCGCAGGGCACGCTGGCCGAGCGCCTGCGCGCAGGCGGCGCCGGCATCCCGGCGTTCTACACGCCCGCCGGCTACGGCACGAAGGTCGCCGAGGGCAAGGAGGTCCGCGAGTTCGACGGGCGCTCCTACGTGATGGAGCGCGGCATCACCGGCGAGTTCGCCATCGTCAAGGCGTGGAAGGGCGACCGCTACGGGAACCTCTGCTACCGGCTCACGGCGCGGAACTTCAACCCGATGGTGGCGATGGCGGGGAAGACCACCATCGCCGAGGTCGAGGAGCTGGTCGAGGTCGGGCAGCTCGATCCCGACGAGATCCACACGCCGGCCATCTTCGTGCAGCGCGTCGTGGTCGGGAACGGCGCCCACCAGAAGCGCATCGAGCGCCGGACCACCCGCAAGAGCTGAGGAGCGAAGAGGATGCTGACGCGAGAGCAGATTGCACAACGCGCCGCCCAGGAGCTCCGGGACGGCTTCTACGTGAACCTCGGCATCGGCATGCCGACCCTGGTCGCGAACTACATCCCCGCGGGCGTGGAGGTGATGCTGCAGAGCGAGAACGGCTTGCTCGGCATCGGCCCTTATCCGCTGGAAGGTCAAGAGGACGCCGACCTGATCAACGCGGGGAAGGAGACCGTCACCATGCTGCCGGGGTCGTCGATCTTCGACAGCGCCACCAGCTTCGCCATGATCCGCGGCGGGCACGTCGACCTCGCCATCCTGGGCGCGATGGAGGTGAGCCGCGAAGGCGACCTCGCGAACTGGATGATCCCGGGCAAGATGGTCAAGGGCATGGGCGGCGCCATGGATCTCGTCCACGGCGCGAAGCGCGTGGTCGTGATCATGGAGCACAACGCCAAGAACGGCGCCCCGAAGATCCTGAACCACTGCGCGCTGCCGCTGACCGGCAAGCGCGTCGTCCACCGCATCATCACCGAGCTTGCCGTGATCGACGTCGGCCCGGAGGGCCTCGTGCTCTCGGAGCTCGCCCCCGGCGTGGGCGCCGAGGAGGTCCGGAAGAAGACGGAGCCCGAGCTCGCGCTCTCGCCGTCTCTCCGCGAAATGGCGCTCTGACGCCCTGCGCTTACCCACACTGTGCGAATGATGTAGGTGTGGTGGCGGGCGTGTCAGCTCGTTGACGGAGTAGCGGCTTCCGGTGATAGTTCCTCTTAGTCTCGGGAAATCCCTGCTTACCAGGGACGGAGGAGCCCACACCCCATGCGGAACCTGAAGCTGTCTGCCGTGCTCGCTGCCGTCGGCGTTCTCACTCTGGCTGCGGTCGGCAACTCGGCGCCGAACAAGCAGGCCGTCATCAAGATGATGGACTTCGTGCGCAGCGAGAACACCTTGGTCGGCTACCCGGGCACCGAGATCAACCCGGGATACTTCAAGCGCTTGGAGGCCACACTGCACTTGCCCGGCGTCGGCGGACCGAACTACCCGCCGAACCCGTGCAACGCGCGCATCTCGGTCTACAACAAGATCCTCGCGAACGTGCCCGAAGGCCCCGGTCGCATGAACGCGACGTTGTCGGTGCTCACCAACCTGGCGCGCTCGAACTGCTGCGTGGACACCGTGTACGACGGCTCCGTGGACGCGACGAAGGAGCCCGCGGGCATCGTCTCGCTGCGCCCGGTCGCCTGCGGCAACTGACGCGGTCCGGCTCCTGACCGAAGGCCTGCGCTCCGGCGCGGGCCTTCGCGTTCCATCGGGCGTGATAGGCTGAGCCCGCGATGAAGCTCAAGAACGCGCGCGAGCTCGCGTTGGAGGCGCTCGCGCGCGGGCTGATGAGCCCGGAGGAGCTCTGGAAGATCGCGCAGGCCGCGGCGGAGGAGAACGCCCCGCCGGAGCGCGTGCTCGAGAGCGTCCTGCCGAAGGAGCGCGTCGTGGCGCTGACTCGCGAGCCGGAGCGGGTGCCGGTGGCGACCCTCCAGGCGTTCCCCGAGCCCGCGCCGCCCGCGGTCAGCGAGCGGGCCACCGTGCCTGCGCAGGACGGCGAAGCGCCCGCCAGCGTGGAGCTCGGAACCGGGCCTTCGCGTCGCGAGATCAGCCTGCTACCCGGACGCTTCGAGGGGCCGCGCTACTCGTCCGTCGAGGTCCTGGGCCGCGGTGGCATGGGCAAGGTCGTCGCCGCGCTCGACCGCGAGATCGGCCGCATCGTCGCGCTGAAGACGATGCAGAACCCGGATCCGGATCGGCCCATGGTGCGGCGCTTCCTGCAGGAGGCGCGCATCACCGCGCAGCTCGAGCACCCGAACATCGTTCCGGTCTACGACCTGGGCGCGCTGGAGGACGGGGAGCCGTTCTACACCATGCGGGTCGTCAAGAAGCAGTCGCTCGGGGACGTGCTGGATCGGCCCGCGCTCCGCGAGCAGTGGCCGATGGTGCGCCTGCTCGGCGCCTTCGTGCAGGTGTGCCGCGCGCTGGCGTACGCGCACGCCCGCGGCGTGCTGCACGGCGACATCAAGCCCGACAACATCTTGCTCGGCGACTTCGGCGAGGTGTACCTGGCGGACTGGGGCCTGGCGAAGGTGCACCGTGACAGCAGCGTGCGCCAACACCTGCGCGGCTCGCAGCCGCCGCCTGCCTTCGGCTCCCCCACGGGCGGCACACCGGGCTACCTGTCCCCCGAGGTAGCTCTCGGCCATTGGAGTGACGTGGACCAGCGCAGCGACCTCTTCGCGCTGGGCGTCATCCTCTACGAGATCCTCACGGGCAAGCACCCGTTCGGGTTCGCAGCGGACGCCCGAGCGCTGGTCACTGCCTACGAGAAGGGTGCGACCCCGCCGCGCCAGCTCGTGCCCTCTTGCCCGCTCCTGCTCGAGGATCTCTGCCTGCACCTGATGGCGCGCGAGCCCGGAGCGCGTCCGAAGTCGGCGGACGTCGTGGCCGAGCGCGTGGAGGAGTTCCTGGAGGGCGCCAAGGAGAAAGAGCGCAAGAGAGAAGAAGCGCTCCGGCTCTGCGAGCAGGCGGTGGAGCCGGTGCGCCGCTACCAGGATCTGGAGGCGGAGCGACGGCAGCTCGCGGGCGTGGTGCGGGACGTCGCCAAGGAGATCGCCGCCTGGGAGACTGTGGAGAAGAAGCGCGCGGCATGGCGCATCGAAGATCGCATCGCCGAGGCGGATCGCGAAGGGGCGCTCGCGCTCGCTCAGGCCATCGAGCTCTACACCAAGGCGCTCGGCTACGACGCGGAGTGCCAGCCCGCGCACCGGGGGCTGGCGGAGCTCTACTGGTCGCGGGCCATCTCCGCCGAGGCCGAGCGCCGGCCGGCCACGCAGATTTACTACGAGGCGCTGGTGCTCGAGCACGACGACGGGCGCTTCGGCGCCATGATCCGCGCCGACGCGCGCCTCTCGCTGGGCTCGAACCCGCCCGGCGCGCAGGTCTTCGCGCAGCGCTTCACCGAGCAGGACCGCGTGTTGGTGCCCGGCACCGAGCGGCTGCTCGGCAGGACGCCGCTCGTGGACGTGCGGCTCGATCCGGGCAGCTACGTCATCGTGCTCAAGGCGCCCGGCTTTCGCGACGTGCGCTACCCCGTCTCGCTCGGGCGCGGGGCGCGCCACGAGGGCAGCGTGAACCTCTACCGGGAGGACGAGATCGGGCAAGGGTTCGTCTACATTCCAGGCGGCACCGTGACGTTGGGCGGAGATCCCGACGCCATCGACCCCATCCCGCGGCAGGAGGTCGTCGTCGGGGACTTCGCCCTCGCGGAGCTTCCCGTCACGCTGCGCGAGTACTGCGAGTTCCTGGACGAGCTCGCGCGCGGTGACGAGGTGCTGACGCTGAAACGCGCGCCGCACGACGTGCGCGGGTCCGAGGGCATGGCGGTGCGGCGCACGGGCGGCGGCGGCTGGGAGCCCATCCCGGACATCATCGAGGGCGAGGCGCGCAAGCTCTTCCCGCCCGAGGAGGGTCACCTGTGGCGCGTGCCCGTGCACCTCGTGGACTGGTTCGACGCTCGCGCCTATTGCCGCTGGCTCGCCGCGCGCGTGGGTGCGCCTGTGCGCCTCCCGACCGAAGTCGAGTGGGAGAAGGCCGCGCGCGGCACGGACAGGCGCTTCTTCCCCTGGGGCGATCACTTCGACGCCACCTTCTGCAAGATGCGCGACTCGCGACCGTTCATGCAGCAGCCCGAGCCGGTGGCCACCTTCGAGAAGGACGTGTCGCCCTACGGGGTGCGCGACATGGCCGGCGGGATGCGCGAGTGGGTGGGCGACATCTTCGCCGAGAAGAGCGCCGCAGAGCTCGACGCCGAGATCGAGCCGGACCCCCACACCGGTCGTGGCGAGTCGGGCTTCAGGATGGTGCGCTCGGGCCTCTGGAGCGGCGACGCGAGCTGGGCACGGGCGGCGTCCCGCGGCGGCCTCTACGCCCTGACGCGGGGGACGGGCCTCTCGTTCCGCTGCGCGAAGGACCTGCCCGTGCACCGAACCAGCTCCCGGCCGCGGCTCTGACGCAAAGCGGCGTTGAGCCGCGAGGGATCTCCTGTTAGGAGAGCCCGCACAGCGAGGAGCAGGGCGATGCAAAACAGCGTGGTGATGGTCGCGGTCTTGATTGGCGCCGGGTTTGCCGCGGCGCTCGGCGCTTGCGCGTCGAGCAGCAGCAGCGGTGGCGGTGGTACCGGCGGCGGCTACGGCGTCGGCGGCGCGAGCGCAGGTGGCTCGAGCGCGGGCGGCGCGAGCGCGGGCGGCTCGAGCGCGGGTGGCTCGAGCGCGGGCGGCTCCAGCGCGGGCGGCTCCAGCGCGGGTGGCTCCAGCGCGGGCGGCTCCAGCGCGGGCGGCTCCAGCGCGGGCGGCAGCGGTGGCGGCGGCAACGTCACGTTGCCGGCGGGCTGCGTCACCGGTGGCGTCACGGTGCAGTGCAACCCGATCACCAACGCGGGCTGCAACACCGCGGGCGGTCAGGCCTGCGATCTCGGGCAGGACAACACCGGCAAGCCGGGCATCGGCTGCTTCGATCCACCGAACACGCAGGACCTCAACCAGACCTGCTCCAACGGATCGTCGGGCCCGTTCTGCAAGGGCACCATGCACTGCTCGGGCGAGACGGACGCCGGCGGCGGTACCTGCAAGAAGTTCTGCTGCTCGAAGGCCGACTGCGGCAGCGGCACTTGCAACGCCATCGACTCTCAGCTCGGCACGCTCGGCACCTGCAGCTGAAGCGCTGCCGCTCACAAGCCCAGACGCCGCTTCGCAATGGCGACGGCGACGGGGCTCCGATCCACACCGACCCAGCGGCGGCCGAGGCGCTCGGCCACCGCCAGGGTGGTGCCGCTGCCGCACATCGGGTCGAGCACGCGACCCTGCTCGAGCGTCGTCGCGCGCACGATGCGCTCGAGAAGTCGCTCGGGCTTCTGCGTCGGGTAGCCCGTGGTCTCGGGGTCCAGCGGCGTGTTCGCTCGCATCGCCGGGCAGTCGCTCCAGACGCTGCCGAGCTGCCGCCCCGCGTCGGCATAGTAGCGGTAGGCCTTGCCGGCGACGACGCGCTCGCGGTAGCGCCGCCCGCTCTCGTCCACGTTGGAGAAGTGCATCGACAAGCTGGTCGCCGCGAAGGGCTCACGGAGCCAGGGGTCCTGATGGTTCCAGCGCATGTCGCGACCTCCCGCGTAGATCAAGAGGGTCTGGTGCGTGACGCTCGGGCTCTTGCGCCCCCGCGCGCCGTTGCCTGGCACCCACACGATCTCCCCCTTGAAGGCGCTGCGGCCGAAGACGCGATCGGCCAGAACCTTCGCGTCGTGCACGCCGCGGTGATCGAGGTGGAGCCAGAGACTGCCGGTCTCCGACAGCGCGTCGCGCAACACCGCGAGCCGGGGCTCGAGCATGGCGAGGAAGCCTTCGAGCCCGCCCCAGGCGTCGTCGTAGGCATGCGTGCCGCGGATGCGCGCGCCGCGACCGCCGCGCGCGCGGTGTGCGAGCCCCGTATTGAAGGGCGGGTCGACGTAGATCAGGTCGAAGCGCTGGCTCGCGCGCCTCACGAGGCCCGGAACGAGCTCCAGGCAGTCCCCCTCGAGCAGGCGGCCGAGCCTAGACATCGCCATCGGCCGCCGCTGCGGGCAGCGCGGCTTCGAGGCCGAAGGGGTCATCACGGCCGATGTCGCTCAACGTGCGTGGGTCGAGGTCGCCGAGCGCCGGGGAGGGGTCGAGCCACTCCCAGCGTGGACCGCCGCCTTCGCAGCCCGCGGCCGCTTCCTCCGGCGAGCACGCGATGCGCACGTGGAAGTGGTCGTCGTGGGGGCTCGAGTCGCCGGGCTCGAGCAGCAGGGTCTCGGCGCGCCAGATCAGCTCCAACGGCTCGCCCCGAGCTCGCGCGTAGTCGATGAGCAGCGCCTCGACGTTGCGGCTCGCGAACAGCCACTGCACCCGTGCCTCGGGCGAGCTGATCAGCGCTCGGACCAGCAGCCAGTTGCGCTCGACGTCGAGGCGCACGAAGTGCTCGTCCTTCACCTGCGCCAGCCCGTCGCTGGAGAGCTTGGCGAAACCGGGGCTCGGCACCGGAGCGCCGCTCGGGGTGGTGACGTAGAAGAGCAGGTCCACGTCGCGACCAGTGCGGTGAGAGCGGTGACCGGGGATCTTGCCGCCGTGACGCGCGGAGATGTCGCCCACGACCAGCGGCGCGCCCCCGGGCATGGCTTCCTTCACCTCCGCGGCGGCGCTCTTGATGGCGCGGACCAGGCGCGGGTTACCCCAGTGGTTCAGCCCCTTGGGCCGGTAGCGCGCGAAGCCCGGGCCACGCACGGGCAGCTCTTCGGCGCCGCGCAAGACGCCCGCGTGGGGGACGCCCACCGAGCCGTCGATGTGCGGCGCGAGCGGCGTGGGTGTACCGACGCAGCCGGCCGCGCCGAGCGCGAGGACGAGCACGCGCTTCATGCGCCGTCCTCCCCGAGGAACAGCGCGATCTTGCTCTCGATGGTGGCGACGGCCTTCTGCGCCGCGAACGTGTCGGTGAGCTCGAGCTTGCCCTCGCTCCGCGTCAGGTAGCCCTGGTCCACGAAGGAGGCGAGGGCGTTCTCGACCAGCGGCTTGCTCACGGATTCGCGGCGCGAGATCTCGCCGGCGAAGAACATGCGGTTGCCGAGGGCCAGGCTCTTCTTGGTGAGCTCCTTCGCGGTCGCCGGGCCCTTCAGCAGGAGCGCCAGCCCGCGGGCGGCTATGCGGTAGCCCTCGAGGAAGTTCAGCACGATGGACGCGTAGAGCTCGAGCCACTCGCGCCCGGTCAGCGCGCTGCCGCCGGGGCCTGGCAGCAGCGCGCCGGAGGCATCGCGAGCGAGGGCGCCGCTCTCCTGCATGGCGAGCAGCGTCTCGTCGAAAATGGAATCGAAGGGCGCATCGGCGCGGAAGCGGAACTCGTGCTTGAACAGGCGGGAGAGTGACTGCACGCGCTCGCGCACCACGTCCTCCGAGACCGGGAGGCCGGGCGGGACCAGCGCGGCGACCGCCACCAGCGCGCGCTCGATGAAGAAGTGCACGATGATGTTCTTCGAGGTGTCGAGCACCAGGCGCTTCTTCTCGACCGGCGTCAGGATCGAGTCGTCTTCGATGGCGCTCGAGCGCTTCTCTTTGACGCCCTCGCCGAGCGGGGTGTGCACGTCGCAGAGCTCCGCGTCCGCGAACATCTGCGCGGCCTCGCGGACGGCCTCGGCGCGCAGCGTGCCCGAGGGCGTGACGGCGCTGGCGGTAGCGCGGGCACCCAGGGACGAGAGCACGGACAAGAGCTGACGCGCGCGCTCCACCAGCTCGGTGAACGGAATGCCGCGGCGCGGGTGGGAGAGCAGCGCCATCGCGGTGAGCGCGCCGGGGGTCACGGCGGTGACCTGGTTGATCTCGTCCATGACCCGGTTGCCCAGGCGGGTCACGAGCGCGCGGCGTTTCGCCGGCGAGCTGATGCTCCCGAGCTCGGTGCCGAGCTCCTGCGCCAGCTCCGCGAGCGAGAGGATCTGACCGAACTGCAGGTTGATCCGACCGTAGCGGTGGCGCAGCACCTCCGGGGTGCGGAGCAGGTCGGCGGCGTCCTCCTTCTTCTTCTCGCCGCCGGCCATTTCGTCGACGTAGCTACCCGCTTCGACGATGCGCTCGTAGCCGATGCTGACCGGGACGAAGTAGGTGGTGCGCTGAGGTACTGCGAGCGCCGCGTCCACGATCATGTTGAGCAGCCCGAACTTGGGCGAGAGAAGCTTGCCGGTGCGGCTGCGCCCGCCCTCCAGGAAGAGCTCGATGGGATAGCCGTCGCGGATGAGCCGCCGAATGTAGGCGTCCACGACCGCGGTGTAGAGCTTGTCGCCCTTGAAAGAGCGGCGGATGAAAAACGCGCCGCTGCGCCGGAACACGCTGCCGATGGGGAAGAAATTCAGGTTCTCGCCGGCGGCGATGAGCGGCAGCTGCAAGTTCGACTCGTTGAAGACGTAGCTCAGGATCAGGTAGTCGATGTGGCTCTTGTGACTCGGAAGCAGCACCAGCGAGCCCTGCTTCGCGGCCTCGCGCACGCGCTCGATCTCCGCCTTGTCGTACTCGATGCCGGCGTAGATGCGGTGGAAGACCCGATCGAAGATGGCCTCCAGACCCTTGATGGCCGCCATGTCCGGCGTGGCCTGGAGCTCGCGCAGCATGCCCAGCGCGCGCGCGGTGATCACGTAGCGGTCGGTGGGCTTCTCGCCGGCCAGATCCTCGATGATGCCGCGCAGCCGCGGCGTGCGGAGGATTTCCATGCGCACGCGATCCGGCGCCTTCTCGGCGGGCCCCGTCACGCTCCGGCGTTCACGCTCGAGGCGCGCGAGCATCGCGTAGGTGATGCGCCGCACCGCCGCCTCGTCGCTCACCTCTTCCTTGGCGAGGAACGCACGCAGGTCGAGGGCCTCCCCGGCCTTCAGCGCGATGTGCTTGTAGTTGTAGAGGAACTGCCCGACGGTGCGGATGGGGTTCGGCCATTCGCGCGGACCGAGCACGAAGTCGAAGGAGCCCTGGCCGCGCGAGTCCGGATCCTTGCTCCACACGAACACCTGCGGGACGAGGAAGATGGGACGCGCGTCGCGGCGCTGCAGCGCGAGGAGCGTGCGGATCAGGTCGTCGCCCTCGCTGAGCCCGCGGCCGTGGCTTCCGCCCGCTGCGACGTCGAGCACCCCGGGGGGACGCTTCAGGAACAACGCGGCCGACCCGCGCTGGGACAGGGCGTCGGCGAGCTCGTCGGAAGGTTTCACGTCGCTCCGCGGGAAGAGCGCGTTCAGCCAGCCCTTCCCCATGGGGTTCAGGATCCACAGGCCGAGGTCGTTGGCGAAGCGGACTTGGGGCAGCGCGAAGCGCTTGGTCAGATGATCGAGCGCCAGGAAGTCGATGAAGTTGAGGTTCCGGAGCACGTAGACCACGTGCCCTTCGGCCGCGAGGCGGCGCACGTCCTCGACCCAAGGCTCGTCGACCTGGATGCGATCGAAGAAGCGCCGATACAGCGCCCGGAGCGCGGGGTTCGGTTGGTATGGCTGAGTCAGCTCGCGCTTCGGCATTCGCTGGCACGCCCCGAGCGGGCGAGGCATCATGCGCCGCCGAGCCATGCATTGCAATTCGTGCCGCTGCCTGGGACCGCTCGTGGCGATTTGCGCCGCCCTGGGCAGCGCGTCGGCCTGCAAGCGGCGCGCTCCGGAGCCGGCGCCGAGCGCGCAGCCGAGCGCTTCGGCGGCGCCCGTGGTGCAGGCGCCGCGTTGCAGCGAGCCCTTCCCCGGCAAGAGCTTCACGCTCGGCGACAAGAGCAGCGAGGGCGCGGACGCCGGCGCGCAGGACGACGACGACGGCACGGATCAGCCCGCGCTGCCCTTCGCGGTGGCGCTCGGGCGAGGCGTCGCCTTCGGAGAGGGCTTCGCGGTCTCGGCGCTCAGGACCAGCGGGGGCAAGACCACGGCCGTGGTGGCGCTGCTCGACGCCCAGGCCGGCTCGGGCAGGCTCGCCGAGCTCGGGCCGTTGCACGCGGACCCCGACCCGCCGGAGCTCGCCGTGCTCGAGGACGACCTGATCGCGCTCGTTCACGACTCGGACGCTGGGGGCGAGACGCTGAAGCTCGCGGCGCTGCGGCCCGGCGCCCAGAAGGCCGAGGTGGTGCTCGGTGCCGAGATCGCGGAGAGCCGAGACGAGTCCCGGGCCGCCGACGTCGAGCTCGGCCCGGAGCGCGGCGTTGCGCTCTGGGACGAGTGGAGCGTGAGCGACAAGCACGGGGTGATCGTGAGTACGAGCTTCGCTCGCAAGGACGTCTCGAACGTGAGCAAGAAGCGCGTGGTGTCCGCGCCGACGGAGGACGCCGAGGCCCCGCGCTTGGTGCGGCGCCCCGGCGGCTTCTGGGCGGCATGGGTCGCGCGCACGGTGGCACCGAAGCAGAAGCTCCTGCCCGGGAAAAAGCCGGGGGGGCCTGCGCCCGCGCCCAGCGCCGAGGCCCCGGACGTGCCCGTGGTGGAGCTCGGCGAGCGCTTCATCTCCGTGGTGCCGCTCGACGCGAACGGCGTCGCCAGCGCGGAGCCGAAGCCGGCGACGCCCAAGAACGCCCACGTCGTGGTGTTCGACCTCGCCACCGGGCCGGACGGCTCCGCGCTGCTCTCCTGGCGCGACGACGATTCCGCGCCGGCTTCGGACGAGCGTCGCATCCACCTGGCGCGCGTGCGTGCCGACGGCTCGGTGGAGCGCCACCCGGTGGAAGACGAGGGCACCGGCGTCGGCGCCCCCGCCCTGGTCGTCGACGCGACGCCGAAGGATCCGAACGCGCCCTGGGCCTGGCTCGCGCTCGACAGCGTCAGCGACACGACCCGGCTCGCGGCGGTCAACGCCGGCGCCAACCTGCTCGATGCGCTGGGCCCCGAGCCCGTGGTGCGGAGCGCCGAGGTCTTGGCGGTCTCGCGCGGCAGGCTCCTGGTCGCGCGACCCCGCGGGCTGGCGATGGAGCTCGGCGTCGTCGAGTGCAAGCCCGGGCCTGCGCCCGTGCCGGCACCCGCGCCGTCGGCGAAGTGATCACGGCACGAGCACGGAGGACCCCACGGTCTCTCGGGCCTCGAGCGCGCGGTGGGCCGCCTGCGCTTCGGACAAGGGCCAGCGGCGCGTGAGCTTCACCTTCACGACGCCGCGCTCGACCACGTCGAAGAGGGCGTTCGCGCTGGCCAAGAGCTCCTCGCGCTTCGCGGTGTAGCCCATCAGCACGGGGCGGGTCAGGTAGAGCGAGCCCTTCGTCGCGAGCAGCTGCAGGTCGAAAGGGTCGGGCTTGCCGGAGGCGTTGCCGAAGCCCACCAGCATGCCGCGAGGGCTGAGGCAGTCGAGCGACCCCATGAACGTGCTCCGCCCCACGGAGTCGAAGACCACGGGCACACCGGCGCCGCCGGTCAGCTCGCGCACCCGTGCGACGAAGTCCTCCTCGGTGTAGACGATCGCGTGGGCACAGCCGTGGGCGCGTGCGAGCTCGGCCTTCTCGCGAGAGCCCACCGTACCGATCACGGTGACGCCCAGGTGCGCGAGCCACTGGCAAGCGATGAGGCCGACGCCGCCGGCCGCGGCGTGGAAGAGCACCGTCTCACCGCGCCGCAGCGGTCGGCAGCGCTGCGTGAGGTACTCGACGGTCATGCCCTTGAGCATCATCGCGGCTGCGAGCTCGTCGGAGACGGAGGGCGGGACGTGGACCAGGCGATCGGCGGCGATGAGCCGGGCCTCTGCGTAGGAGCCGGGAGGGCCGCCCGCGTACGCCACTCGGTCGCCGGGCTTCACCTCGGTCACTGCCGGGCCCACGGCCTCCACGACGCCCGCGGCTTCCATCCCGATGCCGTGGGGCAGGGAGGGTAGCGGGTAGAGGCCGCTGCGATGATAGGTGTCGATGAAGTTCAGGCCGATGGCGGTATGGCGCACCAACGCTTGGCCCGGACCGGGGGCGGCGAGCGCGACGTCGTCGAGCGCGAGCACGTCGGGGCCGCCGGGCTGGTGGATCCGAATTATCTTCGGCATGGCGCGGGGAGGGTAGCAGAGGGATTCAGGGTTCAGAGCCAGGTTTCAGGGGGACAGGACCGGAGGGGACCAGGCGGGCAGGCACGAGGAGTCAGGAAGAGTGCGCAGCGGATGGGCGCCGCGCCAGCGCGGGCTTGCTTCAGCGCGCGAGAGTCGCGAGACGCGTGAAGCGCTCGCGAGCGCGGACCACAGAACTGGCCAGCGCCGGCTTGTTTCGGAATGGAATGGGCGCGAGGCGCGTGAAGTGCGCCGGGTCGCGGTGATGGGTTTCCGAGTACGAGTACGAGTACGAGCACGAGCACGAGTACGAGTACGACGAAGGAGCTTCAAGAGCACAACTCGGCCGGAGGCCGAGCCTGGAACTACGCCCTGGGTCTTTGGCACGATCAGATCACGATCGGCCAAAGAGACCCGGAGTCCCGGGAACACTGGCGAGGCCAGCGCGGGCTTGCTTCGGAGCAGAACGGTCGCGAGACACTGAAGCGTGCGTGAGCACAAAATCAGAAAAAGAACCCGAGGCCAGCGCCGGCTTGTTTCGGAATGGAATGGGCGCGAGACGCGTGATGGGCGCGCGAGCGCAGAACTACAAATAAGGCTCCCAACACGCGACCCGGTGATGGCTGCCCTTCTCGACCTCCTGCAAGGGCGGGCTCTCGACGTCGCACTTGCCCTTCACCGCGCGCGGGCAGCGAGGGTGGAACGCGCAGCCGCTCGGCGGGTCGATGGGGCTCGGGACGTCGCCCTCGAGCAGGATGCGCAGGCGGCGGCGCTGCGGGTCGGGGACAGGGATGGCTGACAGCAACGCGCGCGTGTACGGGTGGTGGCGCTTCTCGTACAGGGACGACGCGCGCGCGACCTCGACGATTTTTCCCAGGTACATCACCGCGACACGCCGGCTCACGTACTCGACCACCTTGAGGTCGTGGCTGATGAACAGATACGAGAGCTTGTACTCGTCCTGGAGATCCAGGAGCAGGTTGACGATCTGCGCCTGAATCGAGACGTCGAGGGCGCTGATGGGCTCGTCGCAGACGATGAACTCGGGCTCGACGGCCAGGGCACGGGCGATGCCGATGCGCTGGCGTTGACCCCCGCTGAACTCGTGGGGGTAGCGGTGCATGGCCTCCGGGCGGAGCCCCACGCGCTTGAGCAGCGCCTCGACCTTCGCCTCTTCCTCGGAGCGCGAGCTCGCCAGCCTGTGGATGCTGAGCGCCTCGCCGACGATGCCTCGCACCGTCATGCGCGGGTTCAGCGACGAGTACGGGTCCTGGAAGATGATCTGCATCCGCCGTCGGAGCGGGCGCAGCTGGGCCTGGGAGAGGGGGGTGATGTCCTTCGAGTCGAAGACGATGCGGCCGAAGGTCGGTTCGATGAGACGGAGCACGGTGCGGCCCAGCGTGCTCTTGCCGCAGCCGCTCTCGCCGACGAGGCCCAAAGTCTCGCCGGACCGCACGTAGAACGTGACGCCGTCCACGGCACGCACCAGCTTGGTGCGGCCGAGCAGCCCCTTCTTCACGGGGAAGAATTTCGCCAGTCGCTCGACCTGGAGCAGCGTCTTGCGCTTGCCTCCCTTGGCGGGCTCGGTGGCCTCGGTCAGGTCGGCGACGGGCTCCGGGGCTGCCTCCGGGCTCGAGACTTCCGCCGGCCCGGGCGGATCCCAGAGCGCGGAGCTGCCGAGCTCGTCGCCCCGGCGCTTGTCGTCCTCGTCGCTCAATTCTCCCCCTTCGCGAAGTGGCAACGCACGCTGCGTCCGTCGGCGCGGCGGGTGAGCTCGGGTTCCTCCTCGGTGCAACGCTCGGCAGCGTCGGGTCCGGAGGCGTAATGCGCGCAGCGCTCCGCGAAGCGGCAGCCCTCGGGCAGGCGAGCGAGATCCGGCACGACGCCCTCGATGGTCGGCAGCCGCAGCGGCTTGCCGTCGCCTCGCGAAGACTCCATCGGGGGGACGCTGGCGAGCAGGCCGCGCGTGTAGGGATGCAAGGGGTCGGCGAAGATGCTCTGGACGTCGCCCGTCTCGACCACGCGCCCGGCGTACATCACCACGACCTCGCTGGCGAACTCGGCGACCACGCCGAGATCGTGGGTGATGAAGAGGATGCTCATGCCGAGCTCCTCCTGCAGCCGCCGCAGCAAATCCAGAATCTGCGCTTGAATCGTCACGTCGAGGGCGGTGGTCGGCTCGTCGGCGATGAGCAGCGCCGGATCGCAGGCCAGGGCCATGGCGATCATCACGCGCTGCCGCATGCCGCCGGAGAGCTGGTGCGGGTAGGCGTCGATGCGCTCCCCCGGGCTGGGGATGCCCACCAGGTCGAGCAACTTCACGGCGCGCTCTCGGGCCGCGCGCCGGCCCACGTCGCGGTGGATGCGGATGGCCTCGATGATCTGCGCGCCGACGGAGTAGACCGGGTTCAGAGAGGTCATCGGCTCCTGGAAGATCATCGAGATCTTGTCGCCTCGGACCTTGCGCATCTCCCTTTCGGGCAGGCCCACCAGGTCCTTGCCCTGGAACTGGATGCTGCCCGCCTCGATGCGTCCGGGCGGGGAGGGAATGAGGCGCATGATGGACAGGGCCGTCACGCTCTTCCCGCAGCCGCTCTCTCCCACCACCGCCAGGGTCTTGCCCTTCTTCACGCTGAACGACACGTCGTCGACCGCGCGCAGCGCACCCCGATCGGTGTGGAAGGCGGTCGTCAGGTGCTCCACCTGGAGCAGCGTGTCGCTCATCGGTCCCCGACGTTAGAGCGTCTTTCGACCAGATGGAACCATGGCGGCTCCCGAGCCCCAGCCACCTTCAGCGCACGTAGAGCTCCAGCCGAGGGCTGCGCCCGCCGCTCGACCCGGTCGCGAAGCTCGCACCGGCGGACTCGCCCGAGCCCGCGCGGAGCGCGATGCCGTGATCGCTCCCCGGGCTCTCGGCCAGGACCTTCACGAGCGTCGTGACGTCGATTCGGAGCGCGCTCGGCGGGCTCGAGCGCGCGATGCCGCGGGCGCGAGGCGGCCCGAGGTCGGGCTGACGGAGCCCGCTGACGGAGCTCGGAGCCCAGCGCTCGCGCACGCGCCACACGTCCACGTTCACGTCCTCCGCAGCGCCGAAGGTCGCGGGCATCGGCTCGAGGATCAAGAACGCCGCCTCGACCCGGTTTCGGTGCTGAAGCAGCGACGGGAACTTCAGGTACAGGGTCGAAGTGCCGACCGCTCCTGCGCCGAAGGTGATCACCGCGGGCAGCTCGGGTGGCTCGACGTCGTTGCCCTGGACCACGGCGATCTGCTCGGGCTCCAGCACGAGGCGGCGGCTGTCGGCGCGAACCGGATCTCCGCCGGCGACGACGCAGCGATTGGCGAGGCACTCCTGACCCTCCGGGCAGACTCCCGCCGAGGCACACGGCTCCGGGCCCCGCGAGCAGCCGAGGAGAGCTGTCAGGGCGACGAGCGCGCTCAGGGTCGGGAAGCTCATCGGGTCGCGCGAGATAGTACACTCAAGGGCTGTCGATGAATCGACAGCCCTTCGTTGGGTCCCCACCCCAGGCGGGCCGGCTTCGCCGGAGTTCGGTCTGCCGACTGTCGGACGGCTCTTCACTTGCGGCGTCCGCGCCGGCGAGCGAGCAGGATCTCCGCGGCGCTCATCCCGCGCGCCGAGGGCGGTCCGGAGGCATCGGGCGCAGCCACCGAGGCCTGGGGCGGGGGAGCATGCACGACCGGGCGGGGAGCCGGCGCGGGGTGCCCGAAGCGCGGCACGCTCGGCGGCGGAGCGTCGGCCGTGACCCGCGGGCGCCCGAGGAGCTCGCTGCCGCGCTCGTGCTTGCGATCGCGCAGCGCCCCGAGCGTCGCCGTCGCAGCGCTTGCCTCGGCGGCCTTCTCCCGCGCGCGCTCCTCCCGTTCGGCCTCGCGCGCCCTGAGGCGCGCGCGCCAGTGCCCGGGAATCGCGCTCAGGCGCTCGGGGAGGGCGAGCTTGCGCGCTGCGACGCCCAAGAGCAGCGCGAGGGCCGCGCAGAGCAGGAGCGGGGCCGTCAAGCCCGTGTACGCGAAGCGCTTGACGCTACGCTCTTTGAAGATCCCCGCGAGCGTGTCCCGGACCTGACCGCCGGTCATCTCGGAGACGCGGGTCAGGAGGCCTCGATCGGTGCCGGTGGGGCGCAGCTCCTCGCCGGCGCTGAGCACGGCTCCGGTAGTGGCGACGGCGTCGCCCGCGATCTCGTCGACGGCCGTCGCGATGTACGCGCCCGGCCGCGTGAGCGGCACCGTCGCCGAGTAAGCCCCCGCACCCACGGCTTCGAGCGGGAGCTCGCGCTGGAAGCCGTCGGGTCCGCCGACACGGACCTTGAGCCTCCGGAAGCTCTCTGCCCGCCCGTCGTCGCCGACCAGGTTCGCGCGCACGTGCAGCTCGCCGCCCGCCGCGTCCGCTTCGAGGCGAACGCGCGGATCGTCCGCGCGACGGGTCAGGTCGCGGGCGAGCTGGCCGAACATGCGGGACGCCTCGGGCGACGAGGTCCAGGCGCGGCCCCAGCGGTCCTTGTAGTCGCTGGTGAAGGCTCCGGCTCGCCCGATGCCGACCGACCAGGTCGCGAGGATGGGGTCCCCTTCGGGGCCGCGAAGGTGGACCTGCGCGCGCCCTTTGGGGATGGTGACGACGTAGCCCGTCAGCGCGGGGAGCAGCGCGAGGTCGATGCCGCGAGTGGCGGGCCCCGGAGCGCCGGGCTCCGGCTTGAATGTCGTCTCGTTGATCGAGCTCTTGGCCGCGAGCACGGTCTCTTGCGCGAAGATGCTGGGCAGGCGGCCTGCGTCCTCGACCAGGTAGAAGCGCCCGTCCCCGAGGCGAGCCATCTTCTCGAGGTCCGCTGTGTCGGAGCCCCGCCCCAGCGAGATGACGCTGGTCGTGATGCCCTTGGCCTTCGCTCCGGCGACCAGGCCGAAGGCGCCCGAGCGTTCCTCCGCGTCGGAGCCGTCCGCGAACAGGAGCAGGTGCTTCAGGTTGACCTTCTCCTTGGCGAGCGCGGCGTAGGCGGCGTTGAGGGTCAGGTCGACATAGATGCCGCCGCCTCCGGGACCGACCGCGCGGATCGCCTTGCTGATGGCTTCCTTGTCGGTCACCGGCCCGAGCGGCACCGTCCAGCTCACGGCCGTGTCGACGTGCATCACGCCGAGGCGGTCGCCGGCTCCGAGCAGCTCCGCCGAGCGGGCCGCGGCTTCGTTCGCCAACTCGAGCTTGGTGTGTTTTCCGGCCTTCATGGCCATCGAGCCCGAGTAGTCGATGGCGATCACCTCGGCGAGGCTGGCTCGGCGCCGCTCCTGCTTCAGGTCGAAGGAGACCGGGCTGACCTCCTCGATGGGGGTCTTGCCATAGCCACCCGGGCCCATGGACTTGTCTCCGCCCATGAGCAAGAGCCCTCCGCCCAGGTCGCGCACGTAGCTCGCCAGGGCGTCGATCTGGGTGGGGGACAGATCCGGCGCCGGGATGTCCGACAGCACCAGCACGTCGTAGGACGCGAAGCCGGCGATGTCGGCGGGGACGCTGCTCGGGCCGACGCTGTCGACGCGGAAGGCCGCCGCCTCCAGCGCCCGGACCATGGCCGCGGCGAGCTTCGGGTCGCGCTCCATGACCAGAGCCGCTGCCTGGCCACGCACGCGGACGAAGGTGGAGCCCGTGTTGTCCTCGGGGCGCACGTCGAGCTTGGGGTCCAGCGAGGTGATCTCGACGTCGTAGCGGTGAAGCCCTGGCCCCGGCGCCTGCTCGCGCAGCCGGAGCACGTCCTCGCCGGCCGCGACCTTGGCGTTACCCTTCCGCAGGAGCTGACCGTCGCGGTAGATGCGCAGCTCCAGGGGGGTCTCGGCGGAGGCCGAGGTCACGATGCGCATCTCGAGGGTCTCGCCTTCGCTGGCGCGTGGGGGCATGCGCAGCGCGGCGACCCTCACGTCGGGCACCTTCGCCTGGTCGAGGGGGACCGTATCGACTGGGATGCCCGCCGCCACCGCCGCAGCGGCCGCCTCGAAGGGGTCACCGCGGGTGGAGACACCGTCGCTCATCACCACGATGCGTGCGGCCGAGTCCGCGGGCACCTCCGCCAGGGCGCGGCGGATGGCCGCGGCGATGTCGGTGCCGTCGCGCCCGAGCTCCACCTTCTGCGGCGCCGGGAGCCGGGTCCGTGGGCGCAGCGGATCTTCCACCGCGGCCTCGGCGGCAAACGCCAGCGTTCCCACGCGGTCGTCGTCGCGCATCCCGAGCTCGGCGACCTGGAGCTCGGCGCGCACCCGGGCATCCGCGTCCGGCACCAGGTCGATGCTGCGGCTGCGGTCGATGGCGACCAGGATGGCGAGGCGATCGAGGGGTTTGCCGAGCTCCGCGCCGACCACTGCGAAGCCGGCGGCCAGGGCCGAGAGGCCCATCAGGAGCTCGGTGAGGGCGCGGCGACCGGCGCCCTGCCGTGGCGAGAGCGCGAGCAAGCGGTGGGCGATGGCGACCACCGCCACCGCCACGGGCAGCGCGAGCAAGGGGCGCTCGAAGCGCAGGTAGTGCTCCGAGAGCAGGCGGGCCCAGGTGAGACCCAGGTACACGACCGGAGCGACGCCGAGCAGCGTGACCGCGAGCAGCAGCGGGCGCTTGCCCAGCCCGGCACGGCGGAGCGCCCAGGCCAGGTAGCTGCCCAAGACCAGCAGGCCGAGCGCGAGCGCGAGCCAGGGCAGCTTCGCGGCGAGGGCCGGAGGGATCAAGCGCGACCTCGCAAGGCAGGGCGATCGGGGAGCTTCGGCGCGCCCGCGGTCGCTGGCGCGGCGAGGCGCGGGCGCCGGGTCAGCCACCAGGCGTCGAGCGCGACGAAGAGCAGCGCCACCGCGGCGAGCACCCAAGCCCAGTCCGTGTGCGAGTCGGCCACGGCGGCGGCGTCCGCCACCCGCACCGGCTGTCCGCCGCTCGGCAGCGCCTTGGGGACGATGTTGCTCTCCGCCTCGCTGGTCAGGTTCGCGGCCACCAGCACGCTGCCCGGTCGCTCTCCTTTCCAGGTGACGAAATAGAAGCCCGCGCGCGCCACCTCCGGGACTACCGCGAGGCCGGCCTTCGCGGGCAAAGGCAGCTTCTTTCCCACGGGGTCCTCCACCTCCACGGCGTTGACGTCGGGGGGCACCCGCAGCGTCATCGGCTCGCCGGTGCGCGCCGGACCGGTCACGCCGCGTGCTCGGTGGGCGCGCGCGAGCTCGACCACGTTGCGCACGAAGAGCACGAACGACGCCTTCAATGGCCAGTTGCTCTCGCCCACGTCGAACCCAACCAGGGTCCCGGTTCGCCCCGGGGACGACACGTCGGCGATGAGGACACCCTCTCGGGTCTTCACCAGCGCGTCTGCTTGGCCCTCAGTTTCGATTTTGCGGGCTCGGGCGACCTCCACCCCATCCAGAGTCAGAAAACGCAATCGCGGGTCAGCCTCGCTCCAGGAAGTGATGCTGGGACGCTCGACGCTCTCGCCCACCACCGCGGTTCGGCACTTCCCGGCCGGAGGGTTGACGAGCAGGAGGTCGCCGCCGGGCAGTGGAGCAGGGCAGGCGCCGTCGAGGACCACGAGGGCGTCGTCGGGCACTGCGGCGCTCGAGAGCCCCTGCACGCTCGAGCCGAGCAGCTCCACGTCCGGGTCCGCGGACAGCGCCCGCTTGACCCACGGCGCCCCCTCGCTCGGAGCCAGCACGACCGGGATCTTCCGACCCATGGGCACGCGAGCGAAGGCCCGGTCGTCCGTGGGCAGGGCGTCCTCCGGCGACAGCTCGACGACCAGCCCGCTGCCGCGGTCCCCGGCGCTGGGCTCGAAGGTGAGCACGACGGGGGCTCGCTCGCCCGGACCGAGCGTCAGCTTGCGGGACGCCAGGGGCTCGCTCACGTTGCGCTGGCGGAGCGTGACGAACACGTCGCGGGGCTGCTTTCCGTTGTGCGCGAGGAGCACGAAGGCCTGGACTTGGTCGCGTTTCGTAGCCGGATCCAGGCCACTTCGTACGTCGACACGGACGATGGCGGTGTTCGAGGCGTCGCCGCCCACGTCCACCACGTCGACCGGCAAGCTGACCGCGGCGAGGGACTCGGGGTCGGTCAGCGCCCGGTCCGTCACGACCACGATGCGCTTGTCGCCCGGCAGCTGGCGGAGCCGGTCGGCGGCGATGGCCAGCGAGCGGCCCAGGTTGCCTTCCACGTCGCCGGCCTCCAGGCGCTCGATGGCGGCCTCCAGCCGGCGCGCGTCGCGATCGAGGGGCGAGGCGATGCGGGCCTCGCGCGCGGCCTCGATGATCAGGGCGTCCGCGCCGGGGCCCAAGGCGCGAACCACGTTCGTCGCGGCGGCGCGGGCGGCCTGCATGCGCGTGGTGCCCGCCGGCGTCTTCGCAGCCATCGAAGCGCTCACGTCGACCACGATGGCGACGTGGTCTCCGACGATGGCGCCCCCGCGCGTCGCCGGGCGGGCGAAGGCGAGCGCGAGCAGGAGCAGCGCCGCGAGCTGGAGCAGCAACGGGACCTGCACCAAGAGGCGTTTGAACGGGCTCTTTGCCAGGAGATCGCGCTCGGCGACCGCCCAGAGCCAGGTCGACGCAACCCGTAGGCGAGTGCGCCGTACCTTGAGCACGTAGAGGAGCACGAGCGGCACGACGAGACCGAGCAGCCAGAGACCCCCGGGGCTACGCAGCTCGAATGGCATGCGCGGAGGAGCTTAGCTTGGACTCGCCCCGCGGTCTGCCAACGAGTGCGCGAGCCCTCTCGGGCGCGCGTCGGGTCACGCGCACGCGTCCGTGGGCGAAGCGCTGATCAGGCCGAATTTGGCTCTGAAATGCGCGCACGTCGTCGCTGCGCGGAGCGCGCTTCGGCTCCACGCACTAGCGCTCGCGAGCGCGCACGAGCGCACGTGAGCGAAGCTGACGAGGGCACGTGCACACACGCGTTCGAGCGCGCGCACGAGCACGTCGCGACGTCGTCAGCGGAGACGAGATCGACGTCGATCGAAAAAAATGTTTTGACGAGATGCACTCGAATGGATGAAAGTGTGTTCACCCTGCTCATTCAGTGAGCTGATACGGAGAACAGATCATGGCGGCTAAGAAGAAGGCATCGAAGAAGGCAGCGGCAGCGGCGGCGGCTCCGGCGGCAGCGGCTCCGGCGGCACCGAAGAAGAAGAAGGCGCGTCGCAAGAAGGCAGCCAAGAAGGCGGCCCCGGCGGCGAAGCCCAAGAAGAAGGCGCGTCGCAAGAAGGCAGCCAAGAAGTGAGCCTTCCTCGGTGCCTGGTCGCTGGGCTCGCCCAGCGACTCGGTGCCTGAGGGGTTCCGGCGGTGACGAGCGCGCGTGCCTTCGCGCCGCGCGCTCTTCCCGCGTCTCTCTCCCCGTCGTCCGTCGGTTCCGCTGAGGTCCCGGCGTTCTAGTCGACGGTGCGAGCGACGAATCTTCGGACGGCTCCCTCGAGGGGCTCGTCCGTGGCGACGCGCACGTAGCTCGCGCCGTGTCGCCGCGCCCACGCGCGCAGCTCTTCGACCAGCCCCGCGAAGCGGAGCACGTAGGCATCGATGGCGCTCGCGTCCATGGTGATGCTCACGGTGCTGCCCGTCTCGGCGTCCTCGAGCTCGTAGTCTCCCTCCAATTTCGGCTCGATTTCCCCTCGATCCACGATCTGCACGAGGGCCACGTCGTGGCCAGAGGTCGCGGCGCGCGCGAGCGCCGAGGTCACCGGTCCCGGGTCGAAGAAGTCGCTCAGCACGACCAGCATCCCCGGCCGTGGCGACTGCGCGATCACGTCGTCGATGGCGCGCGTCAGATCGGCTCGGCCGCTGGGGGAGTCGCGCCCGAGATCCTTCAGGAGCCCCGCGAGCCCACCGCGGCCGCGCCGGGAGCTCGACCGGCGCGAGACCCCGGTCGTGCCCTGCTGCGCGCCCGCCACCAGCACCTGCGCCCGCTGCGAGCCGGCGAGCGCCATGTAGCCGAACGCCGCGGCGAGGCGCCGCGCCACCTCGATCTTGGGTGGGTCCCCGAAGTCGAGGGACGCCGAGGCGTCGAGCAGGAGCCGGACCACGACGTCTTCCTCGGCGCGGAAGAGCTTCACCACCGGTGCGCCGGTGCGCGCGAAGGCCAGCCAGTCCACGCGCCGGAGGTCGTCCCCCGGCTCGTAGTGGCGGTGCTCCTGGAACTCCGCCGAGCCACCGCGTCGCCTGGAGGCGTGCTCGCCCGCCGCGCCGGAGCGTGCACGGATCTCGAGCCGGCGCCTGAGCGCTTCGAGCTCGCGCACGAACCCGGGATCGAGGAGGGTGGAGGTCGCTCCCGCCATCGCTCAGCTCGCTTCGGAGCGCGGTGTGGCGGGCGCGGGCTCCGGCTCCGGCTCCGGCCCGTGTGCCGCCTCGTCCTCCGCGGCGAGCATGGCGTCGAGCTTGGCTTGGGCCTTGACGTGCTCGCGAATCACGCGGCGCGTGCGCGTCGCCGCGGCGCCGAACAGGCCCAAACCCAAGAGGCCCCAGCCGAACGCACAGGCCGCGCCGGCGGCCAGAACCAGCTCGGCGTCCGGGGAAGTGCCGCCGATGTGCTTCATCATCACGAAGACGTAGGTCGGCGACGGCGAGGCGAAGACGAACGCGCTGTCGGCGCCCTCGGTGAGCACGCCGGCGACCGCCATCGCCAGCCACGGCCCGGCGGTGGTGAGGAACAGCGCCGCCACCAGCAGCGCCCGCGGGACGCTGGTGGTCGCCGATCGCGCGCGCGTCCAGGCGGAGAAACCGGCCAGGAACAGGCAGTAGCCGACCACGTAGCCGCCGAAGGCGACGACCCGCGTCGCGTTGTCTTCGGCGAGCGGGGTCTTCGCTCTGAGCTCGAGGGCGACCCCCACCGCCATTTGCAGCACGACCCCGGCGCTACCGAGCAGCATCAGGAGCGAGATGGCGTTCGTGATGCCGGGTCCGAGGTAGCGCCGGAGCTTGCCGACGCCGGCGCGTTCCCAGTGGATGAGCACGCGCCGCGAGGGGCCGAGGGGCTCGCCGGCGAAGACGAACGCCATGATGACCAGGAACAGGAACATCAGGCTCAGGGCGATGCAGGCCGCCGCCCAGTAGTCGCTCGGCACCGCGAAGGCGGGCACGATGGTCGCGACGGCGAAAGCCGGTGCGGCCAGCAAGAACCAGCGCCGTACCCCGCTCGAGCGGTCGTCGCTGATGCCGCCCATGTTCGCCACGGTGACCTCGTAGAGGAACCAGGCAGGTAGCGCGATGGCGACGAGGGGTGCGATGACCAGGAACGCCAAGTACTCGAGCCCGAGGTCGGCTCGCACGTAGGCCGTCGGCAGCCACACCGGCGCGCCCTTGGGGATGGCGGGCCAGAGGTCGTGGACCGCGAGCGAGAGCACCACCCCGCCCAGGATGTAGATCAGGAGCGAGAGCGGGATGGCCACCAGCAGCGTGACCACGATGGCCACGGCCGTGCTGGAGAACTGGGCGCTGATGCACAACCCGAAGGCCACCGACAGGACACCGAAGCAGAAGAGCAGGGCGAAGGCGGCCACCACCTCCAGCGCGCTCACCCCGCCGAACAGGAACGGCAGCGCGCCGACGGGCACCAGCATCACGATGTAGAGGGAGATGTAGCTGAGCGAGGCGAGAAACTTCCCTTGCGCGATGGTCGTCGCGCCGAGGCCGGTCAGCGAGAGCGCCTCCCAGGTGCGCCCGCCGCGCTCGGCGGCGATGGTGCTGGCCGCGACGGCGGGGCCTATCCAGGTCACGACCGCGAAGGCGAGGGAGAAGAAGGTGTGGAACAGCGCCACGCCGACCTTGGCGGGCTCCGTGCCCACGCTGGCCACCCCGCCGACGGCGCACATCAAGAGCGCCATCAGCCCGGTGATGATGGCCAGGATGATGGGCGTGCGCCCCAGGCGCGCCGCCTGGCGCATCTCGCGCATCCAGATGGGGTTCGGATCGTTCTTCAGCTTCTCGACGCGGATGCGCGCGCGGTCGATGCGCCGCGACGAGGGCGGCGCGTCGGCGAGGGTGGGGCGGCCGGTCTGCGCGCTCACTGCAGGTCCCCCTTGGTGACTTCCAGGAAGATGCGCTCGAGCTCGTTGCGCTCGGGCTCGACGCCGACGATGCCGACGCCGTTGGCCACCAGGTGGCGCACCACGTCGGCGACGAAGCGATCGTTGCCCACGTAGTAGACGGTGAGCTGGCCGCCGGGGCCGGGCTCGACCGCCAGAATGCCGGTGCCCCCGGCGATCAGCGGCATGACCGTGCGCGAGTCGCCGAGCACGCGCAAGCGCAGGCGCTTGCGCGTGCTGGCAGGGATCTCCGCGCCGCCGGTGGTCGTGCTCGCCGCGACCTCCGCCGGCGCGGCTGCGCCCGCTGCCGGCTCGATGGCGGCAGGTACGAAGGCCTGGACGGGGGGCGGCGCTCCAGGGGCGCCCGGCTCGAGCCCCACGGCCTCGGCCGCGCGCTGCACCTCGAGGCGCTCGGCGATCTGACCGATGGGTCCCGCCACCACCAGGCGACCGCGCTCCAGGATGCCGACGGAGGTGCAGACGTCGGAGAGCTCGGTGAGGATGTGGCTCGACAGGAAGATGGTCTTGCCGAGCTCCCGGAGCTCCAGGAGCAGATCTCGGATCTCGATGCGCGCGCGCGGGTCGAGGTCGCTGGCGGGCTCGTCCAGGATCAAGATCTTCGGGTCGTGGAGCAGGATGCGCGCGAGGCCGAGGCGCTGCTTCATGCCCTTGGAGAGCGCCGCGACCAGACGGTCCTGCAAGTTGCCGAGGTCGGTGAGCTCGATGACCGCGTCCACCACGCCGATGTTGGTGACGCGATAGGCGTCCGCGAAGAACTCCAGGTACTCGCGCACCGTGATGCGGTCGTACACGCCCGCGTGGTCGGGCATGTAGCCGATGATCTTGCGCACCTGGTCGGGATCCACCGAGACGTCGATGCCGTCGATCTCGACCCGCCCCGCCATGGGGTCGAGCAGCGTCGCCATGATGCGGATGGTGGTGGTCTTGCCCGCGCCGTTCGGGCCGATGAATCCGAAGATCTCGCCGTGGCCCACCTCGAAGCTCACGTCGCGCAGCACATCCATGGCGCCGTAGCGGTGCCACAGGTGGCGCACGCGGATGGCCGGCGACTCGACGATCAGGCCGCCCGGCGCCGCGCTCTGGACGAGCTGGGTCACGGCACGCCTCCCACGCCGACCACGCGCACCAGCACGCGGTCGATGTCCACGGAGAGGCCCGAGTCGTGGGTCTTGCCCTCGCCGCCCTCGAGCTGGCCGATCAGCGCGGGCGCGTCGTCGGGCCACCAGTTCACGTGCTTGTCGATGAGGTCGTCCAGGGCCTTCCAGGCCTCGCCGGAGCCCTTGGTGTCGGCCTCCAGCGTCGGCGCGAACTCCGCGGCATCGAGATCGCGCAGGTTGAGCGTACCCATGAAGCGACGCCTGCCCACCTTCTTGGTCAGCTTGGCGCCCGCCGAGGCGAGCACGCTCTCCCCGTCCTTGATGCGCGGGAAGTAGCGCACCTCGGCGCTCTTCGGCATCCACACCAGGACGGCGAGCAGATCTCGAGCCGTGCGGTTCTTCACCTCCACGTCGCTGCCATGCTCCATCAGGCTCACGCCGCCGCCGAGGGAGGTGAAGCCGTCCTCGCGCACGATCAGCGTCTGCCAGGGCTTGGCCTGGAACTTCTCGAGCCGGGCGCCGTCGCGGTCCACCACGAGCTCGCGCGCGGTCTCGCTGGCGTCGTCGCCGGCCACGTCCAGCACGTTGCCGCGATCCGCGGCGCGGATCATCAGCTGCTCCGCCGCCGAGGCGTAGAAGCCGCGGAAGCGCGTGACCGAGCCACGGGTCATGCCGGCGCCGGCCTCGATCACGGCCAGGTGGCGCGCGCGCCCCGAGATGCCCTTCGCCATCGCGCCGAGCACGACGATGGCGCCCATGGTGGCGGCGGACCAGATGGGCAGGTGCCAGAGCGCGCGGAGCGGCTGGCCCTTCTTCGAGGCCAGGTAGAAGTTCAACGGGCCGGCCAGCATCGAGTAAGCGATGAGCAGGAGCAGCGCGACGACGATGGCCCAGCGAGCGCCCTCGTTGGGGTCGAGCTGCTTTCGAATGCTGTCGAGGGCGCCGGTGTCGAGGGCCGTGGCGGCGTGGGGCAGCGCCACCGAGATCTGACGGTCCCAGGCGTGGCGCACCAGGTCGACGAGCTTGAGCCGCGCCCACTCGTCGCTCGCCGCGGGGTCCCTCGTCGCGTCGAAGCCGAGCAAGGTGAGCTCGCCCATGCCGTAGCTCGCGGTGGCGCCCCAGGGGCTCGCCCGCAGGTTGCCGCCGGCGTAGCCCGTCAGCTTGAGCGTCGCGCCCGGTGAGGCGCGCTTCACCACGTTGCGCGGCGAGTAGCCGTAGCTGCCGCCGCTGTCGGTCGGCACCACGAACTCCGCTTGGCCGGCGAAGCCGGGTGGAGCTGCGGCACTCTGGATTTCGCCGCCGGCCATCGCAACCAGGGTGGGCGCGCGCAGATCCTCCGGGCGCGTCATCACCACGGCTAGCGAGCCACCGCCCAAGACCCAGTGGCTGAGCGCGTCGAGCTCGGTGCCCTGCAGCGCTGCGATTTGATCGCTCCTCGCCAAGACCAGCGTGGTCGGCGCGTAGCCGGCCGCGCGATCCGGCACTACCGGCTCGCCGGTGGCGGCGTTCACCTGCGGCGACGACACCCCAAGAGAGGGCGCGCTGTAGCTGTAGCTCGAGCGGAAGGGCGAGGTGTGCTGCGCGGCCACGCGCATGCCGCGCACGCCGGGGCCGATGCGGCTCGGCAGGGAGAGGTCGAAGAGCGTCGGCTCGAGGGGGCGCGGGTCGGGCAGATCCGCGAAGGCGAGCTGCTTGCCCTTCGCATCGAAGGCGTTCACGCGCAGCTGCGGCGGGGTGTTCATGAAGCCGTGGGTCGGCAGCTGCAGCGTGACCCGGCCCTTGCCCGTCACGGCGAAGGGCGCGCGCGTGCGCAGGCGCTGCTCGCCGCGGCTCCAGCTGAGCTCGCTGGTGAGCTCGACGTGCCCCTCGAGCTGCTGGTCGGTGGTGTTGACCAGGCGCACCACGGTCGTCAGCCAGCGTTCGCCGGCGGGCGAGCCCGGACCGAGCAGAGGAACGGCGTCGAGCAACAATGGCGCTGGCCCCGTCGCGCCGGGGGTCGCGGACGGGCTCGGCTCTAGCGCTTCGGCCGTCGCGGCCAGGCACAGGAGCGCGAGCAGGGCGAAGAGAGCGCGGACCCGGCGAAGACTCATCGACTGCCTTGGACCGCCTGCTCCACCGGACCGGGGCGCGTCGGCACGCTGCGCACCAGCTCCTCGATCACCTGATCCGTCGTGAGCCCGTCGGCCTCGCCCTCGAAGCTCCGGATCATGCGGTGGCGCAGCACCGGCGGCGCCACGCGCTGGATGTCCGTGAACGCGACCTGGGCGCGACCCTCGAGCAGCGCCAGCGCCTTCGACGCCAGGACCAGAGACTGCCCGCCGCGCACGCCGGCGCCGTAGCGCAGGCCGCGCTTGACGATCTCGGGCGCCGTCGCGGATTCCGGCGCGCTCGCGGCAATGAAGCGCGCGGCGTAGCGCAGGACCGGCTCGGCCACGGCGATGTCGCGGCACAGGGCGCGCAGCGCGAGCACGTCGTCCCGGTGCAGCACGCTCTTCGGCGCCTCCACTTCGTGGCCGGTGGTGCGCGCCAGGATGGCGGTCATCTCGTCCTCGCTGGGGTTCGGGACCATGACCTTGAGCAAGAACCGATCGAGCTGGGCCTCGGGCAGGGGATAGGTGCCCTCCATCTCGATGGGGTTCTCCGTGGCCAGCACGAAGAAGGGCTGATCGAGGGCGTGGCGCGTGCCCGCAATGGTGACGGCGTGCTCCTGCATGGCCTCGAGCAGCGCGCTCTGCGTCTTCGGTGTGGCGCGGTTGATCTCGTCGGCCAAGATGACCTGGCCGAAGATCGGGCCGCGGTGCAGCTCGAAGCGGCCCGTGGCGCCGCCCGTCGCGTCCATCACCAGCACGTTGGTCCCGGTGACGTCGCTGGGCATCAGATCCGGCGTGAACTGGATGCGCGAGAACTTGAGCTCCAGGCTCGACGCGAGCGTGCGCACCAGCAGGGTCTTGCCGAGGCCAGGCGCGCCTTCGAGCAGCACGTGGCCGCCGGCGATGAGGCCCCACAGCACCTGATCCACCACGGCGTTCTGGCCGACGATGACGGTGCCGATGGCTTCGCGGAGCCGCGCCGACGCCTCGCGCGCTTGGGCGAGCCGAGCTTCGAAGGTGCTCTGGGTCATGGGCTCCGGGCAGCGTAGTCGGAAATCAGGGCTGGAAGTATCGCCCGACTTGCTCGCGGTATTCCTCGGGGACCTCGGAGCCTTCGACCCCGCCGAGCTCGCTCGGGCCCGCCTGGCCGAGCGCGCCGCTGCCCGCCTGGTTCGCCGTCTCGCCGGGCCGCGACGGCGCGCGGCCGAGCGTCGAGCCCTGCATGGGTGCGCCGGGGTTGATCTTGGTGCCGGCCTTGGAGCGCAGGCTCTTGCCGTCGAGCTTCGCGGTGTTGCCCTTGTGGTCGCCGGTGCCGTAGTCCTTCTTGCTGCCGGGGCCGCCCGAGCCGTCGCCCTTGTCGCCCTGGTTGCCCTTCTGGCCGGGCTTGTCGCCCTTGTCGCCCTTGTCACCCGGGCCGGGAGTGCCGCTGCCTTCCATCGGCACCGGCATGCCGCCGAGGCCGCGCTCGGCCTCGGCGCCGCCCTTCTCGGCGTCGCCGAGCCCTTGCTCGCGCTGGCTCTCTTCGCTCGGGTCGGGCTTCGCGAGCTCCTTGAGCTGCTCTTCGAGCGCCTTTTGTCCTTCGGGCGTGCCGAGCCGCTTGGACAGATCGTCGATCTGCTCCTTCGTCATCGGGTTCATGCCGCCCTGCTGCTCCATCTGCTTCTGTAGCCGCTCGGCGAGGCGCTTGCGCTCTTCCTCGCTCATGCCCTGAAGCGCCTTCTCGAGGGATTCTGCCAGCCGCTTCTGCGCCTCGGGGCTGCCGCTCTGGCCGAACTCTTCCAGATCCTTCAGCGCTTCCTCGCTGAGCTTGCCCTTCATGCCCTTCGCCAGCTCGCGCAGCGCCTCGGCCTTGGCCTCGCGCTTCTCGAACAGCTTCTGCTGCTCTTCCAGGGCCTTGGCGAGCTCCTTCGCGCCCTTCTCGCGCGCCGCCTTCTCGGCCTCCTTCAGCGCCTGCTTCGCGGCTTCGCGGTCGGCCTTCTCCGCCTTGTTGGCGAGCTCCTGCATCTTCTTGTCGAACTCGACGAGGTCGCCGTCACCCAGGGCCTTGGCGGCGTCCTTGGTGCTCTTGTTCTCGGCCAGCTTGCCCACGGCGGCCTCGAGCCCTGCGCGGTTCTTCTGATCGCCCAGCTTCAGCCGCTCGGCGGCGACGTCGTCGCGCAGCTTCGCGATCTTCGACTGCGCCTCGCGCTTCTCCATGCCTTTCGCCAGCTGCTCGCGCAGGCGCTTCGCCTCCTCGGCGATTTGCTTCAGGCGCTCCTTCTGCTCGGCGTCACGCGCGTCGAGCTTCTCGAGGCGCTCGATCTTCTCGAGCCCCTGCAGGTTCGCGATCTGCACCAGCGCCGAGCCCGGCGGGGGCGGCGGCGGCGCGGGCGCCGGCGGCAGGGGGATGAGGCTCAGGTACACGACGGCGCCCGCGCCCGCGGGCGCGAGGCCGTGGAGCCAGGCGAGCACACGCGGGCGCGCGCGCTTCGGGTCGCCCTTGTCGAGGGCGCTGGTGGCGTCGCTGATCACGACGGCGCGCGCCTCGCTCTCGCCGAGCTCGAGCGCGGTGCTGATGGCCTCCTTCGCGTCGAGGCGCGCGTCGAGGTAGAGCGCGACGTCGGTGTCGCTGAGCCGACGGCGCGCGGCGATCAAGAGCGCGACGAGCGCGCCGACCAGGCCGAGCGCCGCCGCGAGCGGACGCAGCGAGCCCATGCGCTGCCACCAGAGCGCGGCCGCCGCGACCCCCGCGAGGGCTAGCCCCACCGCCAGCCCGGACAGGGCCCAGCGTGCGGTGATGCGCAGCCGTACCTGGCGGGCCCAGCGCTGAAACAGCCCTCGGAAGCGGCCGTGCTCGGTTTCGGCGGGCGACATGGGTTCCTATTCTGGGGCCTCGGCCCGGTTCTTTCTACGAGCGAGGGGGCTGATTGTGTTCCCGAGCTCGCCGGCCCGCGGGCCGACAGACCCCGTGGTAGGCTCGCCGCCGCGAAAATGAAGCCCTCCGACAAGGTCACGGTCCCGAGCCTGCGCGCCCGCAAGGGGGTCGGCCCGAAGATCGCGATGGTCACCGCCTACGACGCCACCCTCGCGCGGCTGCTCGACGACGGCGGTGCCGACATCCTTCTAGTCGGGGACTCGCTCGGAATGGTGGTGCAAGGCCACACGAACACGTTGAGCGTGACCGTGGAGGAGGTCTGCTACCACGGCCGCGCCGTCGGCCGCGCCGCGCGCCGCGCGCACCTGGTCGGCGACATGCCGTTCATGAGCTTCCAGGTTTCACCGGAGAAGGCGCTGGAGAACGCCGGCGTCATGCTCAAGAACGGCGGCTTCGAGGCGGTGAAGCTCGAGGGCGGCCTGGTCGTCGCCGAGCACGTGCACCGCATCGTGCAAGCGGGCATCCCCGTGATGGGGCACGTGGGGCTCTTGCCGCAGTCGGTGCACGCCATGGGCGGGTTCCGCGTGCAGGGCAAGGGCGAGGACGCGGCGGCCGGCGTGCTCGCGGACGCCAAGGCGCTCGAGCAGGCGGGCGCGTACTCCATCGTGCTCGAGGGTCTGCCCGCCCCCGTCGCGCGCCGCATCACCGAGGCCGTCGGCATCCCGACCATCGGCATCGGCGCCGGGCCGCACTGCGATGGTCAGGTGCTGGTCTGCTACGACTTCCTCGGCATGTACAAGGACGTGCAGCCCAAGTTCGTGAAGCGCTACGCCGAGCTCGGCGACGCGGTGGTCGCGGCGACGCGGAGCTACGTCGCCGAGGTGCAGTCCGGCGCGTTCCCGGGCGAGGCGCACAGCTTCGGCATGGGCAAGGCGCACAGCACCGGCGAACCCACGGGCGCGAAGCCGGTGGTGGCGTCGGAGCCGCCGGGGTACGGGCCGACGGAGGACTGAGCCGCGATGCGCGCGTCCCACGACGCCGATCCGACGCACGCGGAGTACCTGCGGCGCCGGCCGGCGCGCTACTCGGGCTACGAGC
>Ga0233425_10002555_pt1 | contig 35359 bp, 36 predicted proteins | sample Watercolumn_Towu_2_FD_181712 | JGI IMG/M metagenome (GOLD analysis project Ga0233425, IMG submission 181712) | Freshwater microbial communities from Lake Towuti, South Sulawesi, Indonesia - Watercolumn_Towuti2014_140_MG | ecosystem: Environmental > Aquatic > Freshwater > Lake | place...
TGGTTTCCAAATGCGAAGAAATGGTGGACTTGTCGCTGCGGCTATACCATCATCTGCACGATAACCTCGAAGCCCTCGTCGAAAAACTCACGGTTTTCCAGGCTATCTTTCGTTAGGACTCTCCAAATTAAATAGGTCGATGCGAAAAGCAAGTAGGGCACGACATAAACTATATGAATATCCGAATGTGGTTCATGAACTTCCGCATGATGCAATAGGCTCTTCACTGCGAGCGTAACGTAAGCGCAGCAGATCAGCGCCAAAGTCCACGGCACTCGTCCGAGATCCCGATCGACGGTATTCTTGTATACGAGTTGCCAAGCCATCGTCGCCAAATATGAAAAGTGAATTGACATGAGGGCGATGGAAAGCGCAATCCCGGGAATTCCGAAGTGCTGCGCCGAGGCGGACAATCTCACGAGGCCGCTGAAGAGCACGGAGCAGCTGCTGATCAGCAGTAATGCTGGCAAAATTTGCGAACGGATTCGTCGCCAGCGCAAGAATGACGAAAGCGTTTCAAACTTTTTCTTTCCGTGGCGCATCTTTACGCTGCCTCTTCCTCCACTCTCGCTCATCATTGGCAGGTCACGAAACACCTCCTCGTGAACCGGGATAGGCCATATGGCTCTGGAGTGCACTCCAGACTCCTGATCCGATCAGAAGCTTCCCCTAATCAGGTATCGTTGACAAGTCCGAGCCGTGGAGAAAAACGCCAAGCGGCGCCGGGCGAACCAGCAGCTGGAACCGCAAGGAATCGCCCTCCGAAAAGTGGTCTTCCTTGGATGCGAACGACCCGAATTTTGGCGGTATCACTGATTGATACGCTTTGCTTGACGTTCGTATCACCTAATGATACATAGGGATCGTGATCAGGAGCTTCCGGAACAAGGCGACTGAAGCCGTCTTCAACGGCGAAAGTCCGAAGGGCTTTCCGGCCGACCTGGTCAAGTCGGCGCGCAGGAAACTGCGCTATCTCAACGCTGCGGGCAATCTCGGCGACTTGAGGGCGCCGCCGGGCAACAGGCTTGAAGCGCTTGCGGGCGATCGGAAGGGACAGCACTCGATCCGTATCAACGACCAGTTCCGGCTATGCTTTGTCTGGACAACGGAAGGCCCGGTAGAGGTCGAGATCGTGGACTACCATTAAAGGACCACTATAGTGACCAGAAAGCTCAAACCCATGCATCCCGGCGAGGTTCTGCGGGAAGAGTTCCTTATTCCGCTCGAAATGTCGGCCGGCGCTCTTGCCAAGGTCTGCGGCTTGCCGCGCACGCGAATTGAGCGGATCGCCAATGAGCAGACCGGCATTACGGCCGATACCGCGCTGCGTCTCGCCAAGGCGCTCGGCACGACGGCGCAGCTTTGGCTGAATCTCCAGACCGATTACGATGTCCAGATCGCGGAGCGCAATCTCGGCAAGACGCTCGACCGCATCGAGACCATCAATAAGCCGAAGGCGGCCTGAGCGGACGTCGCTACCCCTTAATGCTACCGGCTTTATCGAGGGCCATCTCTCCACGCAGAAAATCCAGGCCGCCATCAAGGGCGACGAGGGCATGATAAGCTGCGTCGAGCTCCGCCGTCGCATTGCTCAGCGCAAGGCGGGCCTCATGCAACTTCGAGATCGCCGCCTGTCCCTGTTCCGTCGCTTCCCGGCGATCGAGGACGCCGCCCTTACTCTTTGGCTGCTCGAGCCGGCGCAGCCAATCGGCGAGCGTGCGTCGCGCGACCGCCTCTCGCTTTTCCAGCGCCTCGGCCCTGGCGAGCGCGTCGCGATAGACGCGTAAGGCCCCTGCGGCCTTCGCTTTTCGGTCAGCGCCTTCTTCCATGATTCCGATTCCGGCCAAGGGTTTGATACTTAGAGCATAATTCTGCCGCCGCGCAATTGGCGCCGCAGCAAAGGAGCGCCGCGCGAGGGCAGGCCAATGCGAATATCCTAAAATGGGATAATTCCAAAATCGGATTATCGCGACGAACTCGCCCCCTTTCGAGTTCGTCCGCGATGGCCAAATCGCTCCGATCGCCGCGTCAGCGACAGCTGCTGGAGTTGCTGGTCAAGACGCGCCAGTCGCGCGGACTGACCCAGGCGGCGCTCGCCACGAAATTGGGGAAGCCGCAATCCTTCGTCGCCAAGGTGGAGAATGGCGAGCGTCGTCTCGACGTGATTGAATTCATCGACATGGCGCTCGCCATGAAGGTCAGGCCGGTTGATATGATCTCGCGTCTCGAAAGCGCGCCGGCGTCAAAGCGAAAAGTTCCCAAAGAAAGTTAGATGATCGCGCCGCCGAACCGGTCGCAAGGACGATAACCTTCAGCGTTCGTGCTGACGCATCCTCTCTCGCACATCTTCGCGGACACGGCGGGCGTCGTCACGGTCGGCATTGGAGGATGATCGCTCGCGAACCGTCGCCCGGTTGAAGGTGCGACCCTGTTCAAGATGGTCGGAGATCCGCTCTTTGGCCGCGTCCATAATTCTTTCGCGGGCGTCGCGGTCGTTCGGAAAGGCGCGTTCGAGCGCTTTCTCGATAATGACGAGCTGTGACACTGCGCCGACAAATTCCACATCCCGCGCGGCGGTCCTTCGATCCGCACTCCGAAATCGCGCCGCCCTTGTGCACCAGTTATCCGGCGCCGTTTCGCGTCGATCGAAACGACGCTTCGCCGGGTCGATCGCAGTTACGTTGTTCGAGGCTTGGTCGCTGGTTCTTGATCGATCAGCAGACGGCCGCTTACCTTGCGGCCTCGCCATCGGCCTGCCTCCGTAGCGCCATCGCGTCGCGCGCCGACTCGCGAGCGCTTCCCGATCGAGCGCCGTCGGTTCGTAGCCCTTGACGGCGATGCCCCGCGCATTCGCCTCGAGCCAGGCTTCGCGCCGAAACTCAACGGATCCCCGCACGTGGAGCGTCGCCCAGTCGCGATGTTCCGCGACGGCGATCATGTCGCGAATTACCTCGGGGGCGGTCAGGCGCGTCGTCAGCCGATCCTCGGCGAGCTTGAAGGCGAGATATTCGCCGCGTTCATCAGCGTAGAAACGGGCGTCGCTTTCCTTTCTCTTCTCCTCGGCGACGACATAATATTTTCGCCGTAGCGACGCCGGAAAGGCGTCGTCGCGGCGCGCCTTGGCTTCGAGAGTGGCCGCGTCGGTCGTTTGAACCTCATCAGTGTCGCGTTCATGGGGTTTGCGCGCCGTCGGCGTTTCTTCCTGTTCGCGACCGCTCTCGCCAGTTACGACACGCTCGATCGAGAATTCGCCATCAGATTCAGCCATGTCGCGCGCCTCTCACCTTGCGTTTCGCCGGTTCAATCGCCTGGGCGTCAACATAGTTAAGGGTCCAGACCTTCAGCTCCTCTTCAGAGAGGCCTTCAAGATCGACATCGACATCCCCGAAATCAAACGTCGCGTTCGCTGGAATCATCGACGGATCGGTGATTTCGTCATCGCTCAAGGGCCGCGCGCGGAAGACGGCGCGCAGCTCCGCAACTTCGGAGCGAAGCTCCTTGATTTCCGCATCGAGCACGGCTGTTGAGCGACCCTTTGGCGCTTCGAGTTGCGGTGCCGGCAGCATGCGTTCAATAAACGCCTTATCTTCGTAATAGACGATTTTTTCGGCGACGATCGGCGGCACGCCCGCCAACAGAAGGATCGCTTTGGATTTCGGCAGGAGTTTTAGTTCCTGCGGCAGCATCAGCGCGCGGCGCTGCTCGGAGACAGTTTCGCTGATCGCGCGCATGGCGAGGCCCTTCGGGCCGCTGCGGCTTTTCGCTTTCACCGTGTCATAGCCGAAGCGCTCGGAGAGCTCGTTCGCGACATCCTGTTCCTTCGGCGCGAAGACCACTTCAACGGCGTGATTGGTGATGATGTTTTTCGTCAGATCGACGCCATAGATGGCGCGCAGCTGCGCCGGGCTTTGAATAACGGTCAGGAGCCGCACGCCATAGCCGGCGAGAAAGGCGACGGATTTTGCGAGCACCTGGACATTGCCGAGCGCCGCGAATTCATCGAGAAGCAGAAGGAGCTTGCGATTGAGCTTTGGATTTTGCTCAGGCAATTCGCGCGTATTGAGATCGACCACCTGCTGGAAGAAGAGGTTCAGCAAAGGACTCAAACGATCGAGATTGTCGGCGGTGACGCCGAGATAAATCGATATGGGCCGCTGACGCAGAAGCCGCAAGTCAAAGTCGTTCTCCGCCGTCGCCGCGTCAATGCGCGGATTGAGCCAGAGGCCCAAACGCGCGGTCACGGTCTTGCGCACGGAGTTCATGGTGTTCTCAGATGCGGCGAGAAAATCATGGAGCGCCGTAACGCAGTGGCGCGAGAGCGGCGAAGGACCTGATTTTCGCGCCGCGATGATTTTCTCGAAGTGCTTTTTTAGATCATGGGTCGAGGAGAGCTGGCGCAGAATTTCGCCGATGGTGAAGGGAAGGCTAGGGGTTTCCGACACATAGCCGCCGATCGCGACGAAAGCCGAGCGGGCGGATTCGAACCAGAAGGGATCGCCGCGGCTTTCCGAGGGGAACAACATCACCGCGATGCGCTGCAGATCGTCATAGAGATCATCGGGATCGCTGCGCACATAGGAGAGCGGATTGTAACGCGCCGTGCGCCCGTTCTCGTCCAGCGGATCGAAGAGGAAGACCTCCTGGCCATGGGCGGCGCGAAAGCCGGCGGATTTCTCGAAATTCTCCTTTTTCACATCGAGCACGACGACGGAATCGGGCCAATTGAGGAGATTTGGGATCACATAGCCGACGCCTTTGCCGGTGCGGGTCGGCGCATAGACAAGGACATGTTCAGCGCCGCCGAAACAAAGCAGGCGGTTATCCTTCCGGCCCAGCAGCAGGCCCTGCCTGGCGCGCAAGCCCGCGGTCGCGATGTCGCGCTCATCGGCGAGCTCGCCTTGCCGTGAAGGGGAGGAGGGCTGCGGCGCAGCACCGCGCCGGCAAGGCCGAAGGATACGATGAGTCCGGCAAGGGTCGAGAGGGTCAGCCAGCGGTCGAGGCGCTTGTCGGCGCCGTAATGGCGCCAGGATGCCGCGATCTCGGAGAAGTGGAAGCCGCCATCATGGGCGCGCAGCCCCAGCAGCAAGATATTCGAGGCGGTAAAGAGAAAGAGCGCCAAAGCCGCCGCCGCGAGGGCGGCGAACGCCGCTGCTCTAACGCGCCTGTTCGCGCTTTCGAAGAGGATCATAATAGATTTCCGTGATGCGATAGCGCCCGTCACGTTTCTGCATTTGCACGACGACGTCGACGAGAAGCAGGAGGAGCGAGCGAATATCGTCGCGATGGAGGTCGCGCCCTTCGGCGCTTTCCTTGACGAGCAGCGTCAGCTGCTCGAAGGCGAGACGGGCGCTGTCGGCATGGACGGTGGTGATTGATCCCGGATGCCCGGAATTGACGTTTCTGAGATAAAAGAAGGCGACGCCGTCGCGTAGCTCCTGAAGGAGAATGCGGTCGGGACGCATGCGCAGGCACGATTCGAGGAGCTCGCGCGGACCGACCTTTGCGAGGCCTTGCCCGTCTTTAGAATAAAGCAGCCGCACACAGTTCTGATGCGGAATGACGAGTTCGGCGGCGTCTTCGATCGCGATCAGTCGCTCATGCGCCGGAATCGTCGCGATCAGCGCTTTGGACAGCGTGGTCTTGCCCGACCCCGTCGCGCCGGAAATCAGAATATTGCGCCGTGTTTTGACGGCGAGATCCAGAAACGCGCGCCACTCGCCCGCTTCCTTTAAGGCGAGCAGGCGGTGTTCGTCGGCGGAGAGTTCTTCGCTCGCCGCGCGCACCTCATCGAAAAGCTTTGCTTGCTCAAGCCGGTCGAGCGTCAGCGACAGGCCTGACGCCTTGCGGATCGTCAGGCTCAACGTCCCGGCCGGGACGGCGGGCGGGACGACGATCTGGCAGCGCTCGTCATTCAGCAATGTCGTCGAGACGATCGGCCGTTCAGCGCTGATATCCTGGCGGGTGAAGCCGGCGGCGGCGGTCGCAAGATGTTTCAGGTGATCATGGGTCAACACCGCCGCTTCATGCCGGCTCCAGCCGGAGGGACCCTCGACGAAAATTTCGCCTGGGCGATTGACGACGATTTCGGTCGCGCTTTCATCGGCAAGGAAGGGCGCGAGGGGTTCGAGATAGCGTTCGAGGACGAGCCGCGAGCCGTTTCCACTCACGGTTTCGTCACCAAAGCGCGCGTCGGCTCGAAGAAGTAAGGCGCGCGATATGTTTCTTCGCGGGGTTCAATCCGGCGCAGTTTATAGACGCTCGAAAAATCGAGATCGCGGGCGACAAAGACATTGACGAGTTCGCCCTGGTTTTTGGTCAGCGTCGGCGGAATATTGATCGAGCGGTCGACGACGATGGCGGCGGCGTTATTCGCCGCCCCTGTCGAATTATTGATCTGGATTTCGTTATTTTGCAGCTGCTGGCGGCCGATCGCCGAGGCGTCGCCAGCGATGGAGAGAAGCAGCGCCGCGCCGAAACGCTGCCAGAAATGCGTATCGACCTCGCCGTCAAAGCCGGCGCGCCCTAAGGCGTCGGTCGCGGGCGACGAGAGAGCGACAATGACGCCGGTCGGCGTCTTGGCCCGCGTCCAGAGCACGAAAAGGCGCTGCGAACCGCGTCTCAAATCGCCGCGATATTCGCCGACGATCTGTGTTCCTTTTTCCATCAGCACGACATTGCCGGAATCGGACATCACGTCACGGAGAACCACGCATGAGACGAAGCCCGGCACGTCGGACGACATGGCGGTTTCCAGCACGCAAGGGATAGACGTTCCCTGCGTCACGATAAGATTGCTGTTCGGAAGGCGCGAGGCGTGCACGCCCTCGAGCGGCGTCGGTTTAAGTTTATCGAGAAGTTCGTTTCGCGGCTGCGCTTCACCGAGACCGAGCGCATAGGCGCTCGGGTCGGCGGCGAGCGGATCGCGGGCCGCGCGCCCTTGTCCCTGTTTGCTGTAAGCGAGCACCGGCGCGCGGCGGGCGCTCTCCATCAGCTGATCGGTGACAGGCGCCGGCAGGACCGCAGGCGCCGTATGGGGGATCGCGCCGGTGACATCGGCGGGATTGGGCTTGGGCGGCTCCTTTGCGGGCTCAAAAGCCGCCGCTTGCCGGATCGCGAGCTTCTTTTGCGCCGGATCGCTCGCCGGCTTTTCGCCCTTCCACGTGCCCCAGATGATCAACATGGCGAAGGCGGTCAGCGCCGCCGCGCCGAGCCCGCGCTGCAGCGAGACTTTCTTTTCGGCGTCCGTTCCAGCGACGGGCGTGATGCCACGCTCGCCGGGCAGAATATCATTTTGCGCGTCTGTCATGGCGTCGTTCCCGGGCGCGATTTTGCCGGCATTGGTGATTTCGGCAGTCGCAGCACGCCGTCGCTCATTGTCCTGGTGCGGCGATTGACGCCGACCGCGTCAAACGCCTCGTTGAAGACGCAGAGAACGTCGCCACCCTTGCGCAGGCGAAACTCTCGCGCCGTCGCATGCACCGTCACCAATTCGCCATGCACGTCTTTCGCGGCGAGCGTTTCGGCGCCGTCGGAGGCGATGAGATAAATCGCCGGGATTTCGCGATTTCCGGCAAAGCGAAAGGTCGTCTCCTTGCCGTCATCGAAAACGGCTTCGGGTTCGAGCTCGACGGAGCCCTGCGCCGAGAAGCGCCAGTTGCGCGCGCCGCTTAGCCGCGAGTTATTGAAGGACTGTTCGATCAGGGCTCCTTCGCGCGCGCCCTCGCGGGCGTTCGCTTCCAAACGGCGGCGTTCGCTTTCGTCGCCGGGATAGACGAAGCGCACGACGAAATAGCCTTCGGAAAGCGCGCTTTCCGAAATCGTCAGCTCGAACTGATAGGAGCGCTTGCGCCCGTCCGGTCGCGTCGTAACAACCTGCAAATTGGTGGCGGGGTGTTTCTCGCGGGGTTTCAGAAACAGGATCGATCCCGCCGGCGCCACTTCCCAGGCGACGGAGTCGCCGATTGCGACATGAGCGATTTCTTCTTCATCGGCGAAAATGATCTGGGTCGAGGCGCGCATGACGCCATTGACCTTCACGACATTTACGGGGTCATAGGCGACCATGCGCATACGCGCGTCGCGCTGTCCGGCGGCGGGCTGTTGAAGGGCGCGCGCTGATGAACTGTAAAGCGACGCGCCGGCAAGCGCCAGTAGAAGAAAGTGAAGGGCGCACTTCATGGCAGCGCCTCCGGATCGGCGCGATATTCCGAAACCTGAAATCCCAGCGGATTGATCAATCGGTCGGTCGAGGCCATGGGCGCATTGACGTAAGCGAAGGTGAGCGTCGCGATCCAATGCGCGGTGCGCGTCTCCTCGCCCTTGCGGCTTTCGGTCAGATAACGGACCGAGGCGACATTATCGCTGAGGAGCGAGATCGCCTTGACGCGCACGGTCGCGACGCCAAACTTGCCATGCAGGACCTGCGGGCTTTCGGGATTCGAGCCGCGATACCAGGCGGCGAAACGCGCCTGTTCGGGCGGCGCGGAGAGCAAAGAGACGGCGCGGAAATTCGTTTCGGCTTCGGCGGCGGAAAAACCTTCGCGAGCGCGCACATAGCGGGCGAGAAAATATTTGGTGACGGCTTCATCATAGCGCGCCGGCGTTTCTTTCAGCGCCGCGACCGTCTCGACGATCCCCGTCGAATTATCGACGCGGATCACGAAAGGTTCGACGGTTTTGAGCGGCGCCAAAGCCGCGACGGCGCCGACCGAGACGATAGCGAGCGCACAAGCGCTCGCCGCGACGATCCAGGCGATCCGCTTCGAGCGCTGTGCCGAGAGAAGCAGGTCCTGCTCCCAGCGGCGGGCGTTATCAAAATAGCTTTGCAATTCGTCGGCGCGGATCATCTCAGCCCTCCCTTCCGCAGGCGCGCGTGGATGCGGCAATATCGAAGCGTGGGGGCAGACCGCCGGCCATCGGCGCGGCGCCAGTGCGTTTGGCGACGCGCTTTGGAGATCCAGCGTCGGCCCGGCGCATCAAGGGCAGGGAAGGCGGGGCGGAAGCCGGCGCGTTCTCCCACTCCCACATGGAGCGATTCAGGGGACGTCGCGCGAGGCCGTCGCAGGACGGCGGCGCGCGGGAAAAGCTTGCGCAGCCCGCAAGCGTCGTCGCCGCAAGGCAAAGAAACATCAATCGACGCCACATTCTTTCAGGCCTCCGTGTCGGCGCGCTCTCCGCCGCGTCTTATTCACCGTTCAGGCGCGCTGCATGCTGCCGCCCTGGCGGCGGGTCTGCGCAGCCGCAAGGCTGCGTCTCACCGACCAATGCGCGCCGGCATAAGCGCCGCCGGCCGCGGCCGCCGCGTTGGCGACGAGGGTTCTGGTCACGAGCCGGCTCGCGAGCGACGCGCCGCCGCCGGCAAGGCCCCCGGCGATCGTCGGAAGCTGCAGGGCGATATGGCCGGAAAGGCCGAGCACGGCGGAAATCGCCACCGCGCCGACCAGCATTTCGCCGGCGGATGCGGCGTTCGTTCCGAATTTGTCGATAAAGCCGCCAACGGTCGAAACCATCAGTCCGACAAGGGCGACGACAAGCACGAGCAGGATCAGGAAATTCGCGACCTGCCGCACCCAGCTCTCGGCAAAGGGGCGCGTCGCGTCGAAAAGCGCAAGCGCAATAAAGAGCGGGCCGAGCGCAATGACGATCCCGAGCCCGATCTTGGCGTAAAGCAGCACGGCAAATTGCAGGAAGGAGCCGACCGCGACGAAGACCAGGAGAATCGCGGCGATCAGCGCCGGCGCTATATTGGTCAGTCCTGCTTCGTCGTAGATTTTATTGGCGACCTCGATCCCCTTGGAGAGCAGTTGGTCGAAGGGCTGCCCGGAATTGACGTTGAGCCCGGAGCCGGCGATGGCGTTGCCGATTTCCTTGGGGAGCGACTCGAAGAAGAGGTCCGTGACATATTGCTGGAAGGCGGAAGAATTGGTGGCGAGGAGAACGATCAGCACAATGCGCATCGAGCGGAAGGCGAATTCGCCGATCGGCTCGACGATCGCGCCGCGCATCACCGCGAATCCGTAAAGAACGACATAGAGCATCACCGCGACGCGCAAGGGGCCGTTGACATAGGAAGCGAGATTGGCGGCCGACGACGAGACGAAATTCGTGATAGGCTGCTCGAATTCCTGCAGGAAACTATCGAAGACATTCAGCGTCATTTGGGGCCGCCCTTCACCGCGTCCTTCATTTCCTGAACGATGAGCTTGTCGCGCGCGGCGCTGGCGTTGACGCAGTCAGGCGTTCCTGCGAGCGCGCCAGGATTTTCCTTGCAGGCCTTGAGGACGCGCTTCATCTCCTCGCGATTGCTCATGAACCAGGAGACATTCTTTTCGGGCGTCGGGGCCGCCTTGTCGGAAGCCGCAGGCGGCGCCGGCGCGTCTTTCGGCTGGGTCTCGTCCTTGCCGCAGCCGGCGAGCGCCGCCGCGACGAGGAAAGCCAAGAAGGGAAAGGGAGATTCGCGTTTCATTTGAGGGCCGCCTTCATTTCATCGACGAGCTGGCGTTGTTTCTCGCGCTCGCGCTGCGCATCCATATCGGCGCGCGCCTGCTGGATCATGGCGAGACCCTGCATGCGCAAAACGTCATTTTGGAGCAGCGCCTGCTCGGCCTGCGGCCGCGCCGAGAGATCGAGCGCTTCCTTCGCCGTTGTCGCCGAGCCGACGCGCCGGCGTAGTTCATCGAGCGCGTCGATGCGCTGCGACGCCGCGTCATAGACCGCCTGTCCGAGCGAATGTTTCGCGCCGGTCTGCCGCGCGATGCGGTCGAGTTCGCTTTGGTAATAGGAATTGGCGCCACTGCCGATATAGGCGCGGTTGTCGGTCAGATATTGGTCGATCGTATTGGCGAACGAGCCTCCACCCTGACCCGAGACCAGCCGCTCGATCTCCGAAAATTGCGGCGGCAGGACTTTGCGAAATTGCGGCGTGTTGAGCAGCGCGCCGACGTCATTGACATTGGTGAGCTTGTTAAAGCTGTCATAGAGACGCTTGGCTTCGCCGAGTTGATCGCGTGCCACCTGCAGCTGCGAGGTGAGCGTATCGACCTGCCTTTTCATTTCGACCAATTGATCGAGCTGCCGCGCGAAGACGCTCGGATCGAAGACGATCTGAGCAAGGGCAGGGGAAGCGAGGAGGAGACAAAGCGCGCTCGCGCCAGTTCTTATCAGCGTCATAGGGCTTTCCTCCGTTCGGCGTGAAAGATCGGCAGCCAGCGCGCGGGATCATCACCGCTTTCCTGACGAATGCGGTCGAGCAGTTCGACGGTCTCCGTTCGTCCCGAGAGTACCGCGAGTTCGTCGTCAAAGCCGGAAAGATCGAGCCTGGCGACAACCGAGGAATGCCCTTGTTTGATCAGGAAGCGGCGGCTTTCGGGCGAAAGTTCTTCTTTAATCAGCCGGAATTCGGCGTCGGTCAGATGAAAGCCGTCGACATAGTCGGCGCGCGCGCCACGGGCGTTTGGCAAAAAGATTTGCGTCGGGCATTGTTCGACGATCGTGTGCGCAATAGGGGAAGCCAGCGCGTCGCGCGGTGATTGCGTGCCAAAGACCATCACGCCGTTTTGCTTGCGGATGGTCTTGAGCTTGTTATTGGCGAGATCGCGGAAGGCGTCGTCCCCGAGCGCCTTCCAGAATTCGTCAATGTCGATGATGAGCCGGCGGCCATCAATGAGGCGCTCCACCCGATGGAAGAGATACATCATCAAGGGTGTGCGCACGGTCGGATGGTCGAGAAGCTCGGTCATGTCGAAACCGATGAAACGCGCGTCGAGTCCGATCTCGTCCTCGTCATTGTCGAATACCCAGCCGAGCGGTCCGCCCTGACGCCAGCGCTCGAGTCTCGCGCCGACGCCTTCCGCATCCTGCTGGCCGAGAAAGGCGCGCAGCGCCCCGAGCGAGCGCTCCTGTGGCTTTAATCGCGCGAGGGCGCGCAGTCCGGAATCGATCCGCTCTTCTTCCGCGACCGTAAGCGGCCGATTTTCCGGCGTGACAAGTTTACGGATAAGTTCGCCAAGGAAGGAGAGATTGGCGGGGGTCAGCTCCAGCGCCTTGAGCGGCGCGCAGCCGGTTGCAACGCCGTTGCGGAGCGTCAGATATGTTCCGCCGGCGGCGCGCACAAAAATCTCGGCGCCGCGATCCTTGTCGAAAAAGACGTAAGACGCCCCGAGCCGCTCCGCCTGCGACAGCAGGAAATTCTGGACGACGGTTTTGCCCGAGCCCGACGGGCCGCAGATAAAGGTGTTGCCCAGATCGCCATGATGGAATGAGAAATAGAAAGGCGAACCCGACGCCGTCTCAAGCATCGCGACTGCCGGCCCCCAATGGTTTCCGAAGGGCTTGCCGGAAGGATAGGTGTGGAAGGGTGAGAAGGACGCGAAATTGCGGGACGTGATCGCCCCGGCGCGGGCGCGATATTTGAAGAGACCGGGGAGTTGCGCCCAATAGGCGCCTTCCAATCCCAGATCCTCGCGCGCGACGACCGCGCCGGCGTCGGCGAGCGACCGGCGCGCCAGACTCATATAATCGGCAAGCTGGCGGGGATTATCTGCATAGACGAGGAGCGAGAGATGATGGTCGCCGAGGACGAAACGGTTCGATTCGAGATCATCGAGGGCGTCGCCGAGCTCCTCGATCTGCGAGGCGGCGGGATCCTGCGCCGAGACGAGCTGATTTTGCTTTCGGGTTAGCACCGTCTTGGCGTCGGCCTTGGACAGAAACGCGAAGGACTGTGTCAGAACCAATTCGAAGGGCGAGGAGAGGAGGGCGTTGAGGAGGCCCGGCTTCGTTGATGCTGGATATTCCTTGATCCCGAACATGCCGGCGAAGCGCGATCCGCCGGCTCCACGAATTTCCAGAGCTTCGCGCCCGAAAATGATCCGGTTGGTATAGAGCGCCGGACCGATTGGTCCTTGCGGCAGCGGAACGGAGAGCCATTCGCCGGAGGCCAGCGCGTGCAGCAGCTCCATTGGCTCCGAAAAGACGAGGCCATCCCGCTCGATGAGACCGAGCGGACGCGCGCCATAGCGCTCAAGCGCCGCGACCATATCGCGTGAAGCATCGGAAAGGCTCTTTAAAGGCCCGGCGTCGACTTCGGTTAAGGTGCCTGCCGCCCGTCCATGCCTGCGAAAGAAATCATTGGCCGCTTCAGCGGCGCTGCGGCCGGGATGCCAGACTAGCGTCAGATAGAGATCGTTGCGAAAAAGGTGCTCACCCTGAAGCCGCTCGCGATATTTGGCGTCGAGCGCGGCGGCGAAGGTCGACCGAAATTCGCTTTCCGGGTAATCCGTCGAGCGGCGGCGCACGAGATGCGTCCAGAGCGCGAGCCGCTCGTCGGCGACGTTACGCAGGGTGAGATTGAGCTTGGCGTGCAGATCATTGAGATCGCTTGTCGCCGCCGTTTCGAAGGAGACCCCGTCGAGTTTGATCACGGTGATCAAGGCGCGCGTCGAAAGACTGATCACTGTCTCCGTCACATGGCGCGTGAAGGGGAGGTAAATGTCGGGTTCGAGCTCGCGCGCCTTCGCCGCCCCTTTACGCATGCCGGAAATCCCTCAGGCGGTACGGTTTGACGAGGCGCAGCGGCGTATAGGAGGAGCCGCCCCAGAGCGCAGCGTTCCGCATCCGCCCGCGCGTTTCGATCCAGACAAAGAGAATGCGAAACATGTTCGGGTCGCGCCGGCAGATGATGCGATTGATGGCATGGATTGGCAAAACCACGAGCCCGTAAACAATGCTGCCGGCCATCAGAAACAATATGCAGGAGAACATCACATTGAGCGCCATCGCCTCCATGGTGACGCCGGCGATCATCGCCGGCCGCGTGCAGGCGAGAAACAGCGTGTCTTCAACGAGGCGCTCGGTCTCCATCGTCAACGCCCGCCGGTAAGGGTCGAGACGATTTCGGAGGCGCCGAAAACAATCGTGACGCCAAGCACGACATAGGCCGCCTTGCGCAAATCGAGATAGCCGAACATCCAGGCAATGCCGACAATGATGACGGCAAGGGTCGCAAGCAGCCGCGCCACATTGCCGGTGAGCATGTTGACGATGTTTTGCAGGACGCCTTCGAGATTCGCCGATTGGGCGAAAGCGGGCTCAATCAGAACGACGCTAAAGGCGAGCGCGATGCCAAGCAATCTTAAGCTGTTACGATGCGAAAATGTCATGGGCGACGTTCCTGGGGGTCTCGGTAGGGGAGGAGCTGCGCGGGGAGGGGATCAGCGTTGATAGACGAAGAGCGATGCGCCGCGGGTTGAACGATAGACGTCGAGGGTTGGGCGTTCTTTCTCAAGTTGACGCTCAGCGACGGATTTTTCGGCGGCAGTCGTTGCTAACTCGGCTGACTGAGGATCTGTGGGCGTTGTCAGGCGAGATTCTTTGGCCGACGGTTCGACCGACACGCGCGCGACGGCTGTCGTTCTGCTGGGCGTCCTCGGTTGGGGCCTCAGCCGGTGCGACTGATAGAGCGCGCCGAGCGCCGCCACATGTTTGCAAGGATCGAAGCTTGCGGAAATGCTGAGACCTGCGGCTTTACGCTCTTCCGCGTCAAGCTGTGCGAGGCCAATGCGAATAGTCTGCCCCGAAACCGTCGCTTCGCTCGCGAGCTGCACACCCTCTTCAAGACTCATCGCCTGAACCGGAATGGCTTTTTTGCCGTCGATCGTGATCAGCAGCGGCTCAAAGCCGCTGGCCTGACGCACGATCGCCGTCAGTGGCTCGACAGGGGCGCCCGGCGCACAGCGATTGAGAAGGGCAGCGAAGGCGATAGCGTCCAAGGCGAAGTTCTCTCATTGCAGTTTTCTTGCAGCAAGGAGCGATGACGCAGAGAGGCTACGTCGATCGTTAAACGCGCTTTGACGCTGACCCACTTTTCGCGACGCAATTTTCCGCGCCGCGCCGATCGTTCTTATTTCGAATCGTCGACTGAGAGCGATCGCGGCGAGCTATGACGGAGCGTCGCGTGAAGATGAGCTGTCTTATTGGACAGGGCGCGTGTGGAAAGGCGCGCCTCTCGCCTCAAAGTCGCCTTATCCCGCCAATAGTCGACAAATACGCGAACCGAAGCGACTTTTGCGCTTTCGTTCGCGCGACGATTTGCGGCGGCGGATCATCGAGAGGCCAGATGAGGAAATTTGAACGCGCTTGTCGCGAATTTATTGACGGGCTTCACACAGCAACGACGAGGGAAGAATTTCAGCGGGTTGCGGAGCGTGCAGCGCAGGACATGGACTTTCGCTGGTTCGCCTATATTGCGGGCGGCGAGGGCGCGCCCAATGTGATCACGTCCTATCCCAGGGATTGGATCGAACGTTACGCTGAAGAAAATTACATGGACGTTGATCCCGTCTTTCGGCGAGGTCGTATGCCAGGTCCGGCGTTTCTCTGGGATTGCCGGGATCAGACAGCGGCCAGCTCTGCGAGAGAGCGCCGCTTTCTCGATGACGCGCTCTCGGTCGGCATTCGGGCCGGCGTTACCGTGCCAATAATTGCAGGTTTCGGGCGCTTTGCGATGCTGAGTTTCGCCGCGGACGAAGCCGTGCCTGAACTCGAGCGGATTGTTCAGGACGCAAAAGATGTCTTGCAGACGATGAGCGTCGCCTGTCACGCGCATGTCCATGCGCGATTTACGGATGTCTCATCGGGAATCGAGACAAACGTTCCCTTGACGCAACGGGAACGCCAATGCCTGGCATGGGCGTCATCCGGCAAAACGCGAGAAGAGACGGCGATGATCATGAGCGTAAGCGACCGAACGGTGAGGTTCCATCTTGATAACGCGCGGCAAAAACTCGGCGCATCGACGATCACCCATGCCGTGGCGCTCGCAATGCGGCGTGGGCTGCTTCCGTAGTGACCTGAGGCGCAATCGACGGGTGTAGGCCTGCGGGCCAGATGAGATTAATTTCTACGAGAAATGCCTCTGTCTCAGTTGCGTTGACAGGCGTTTCGGAGGTCGGCCATGAAAACGGACGAGCAGGCGCAACTCGTAATCCTTGCCAATGCGCTTTCCGACATCGTCGATATAGCGACGGCGCAATCAAATAAATTGACTTCGTCTTCCGAATTCGTTGTCAGAATAGGCGACATTGCCGTTGGAGCGCTCACTGCTGCGGCGACATATGGCCAGCTGCCGCCATTTCCGACGCGAGCGGAATCGCAGGGCCCACAGCGCTCGCTCATCCTCAAATGATGTTGCTTGCAGCTCCTCGAAATCCTCAAGCTCTGCTTCGACGCGCCTCTTGCTCCGCCGGACGAGGCGCGCGGTAAAAGGCTCGCCGCGCCGTCCCATCGTAACGCGTCGCCCCGCAAGTCAACGGCGGCGCCGTTTCCCTGCGCGCTCGATCGAGCGCTCCGGTGACAGGCGGGGGCCCCGACGCAATCCGCAGGGCCGTCGCCGCTCGCGATTGAGCGGCTTTAAGGCGAAGGAACGGAAAATGTGCAAGGTTCTGAACAAACGCGCTGTCGGAATTCCGGCGGACGCCGTCTACATCGGTCGGAGCGGCAAATGGGGAAATCCTTTTCGGATCGGGCGCGATGGAGATCGGGCGGCGGTCATCGCCAAACACGAAGCGTGGTTGCGGGATCAGCATGACTTGCTGCGCTCGATCGGAGAACTGCGCGGGAAAGATCTGGTGTGCTTCTGCGCGCCGGCGGCGTGCCACGGCGATCTCTTGCTGCGGCTGGCGAACGGCTCGCGCGACGAAATGGTCGCATGGTGGCGAGCGGCGCACCCCTGAGGCGTCGGATTTCGGAATGGCTCTCCCTTGAACGAACGGTCGCCGTCATATATATTCCGATCCGCCGGAAAGATTACTGCGAGATGGAGCCATGACCGGGACTGCCGAACTGCTGACGCCAACGGAAGCCGCCGTCGTCTCGCGCGTAGCCTTGCGCGATGTCAATCGGGCGATCGATGAAAACATCCTGCCGCGCGACTTTTTTCATGTTGGCGAGGGGCGGTCGGTGCGCGCCGTCGGCTGCTCTCTCATCTCATTTTACTTCGCGGCCGCGCATCGGCTGACCTCGGCTGAACGTCTTTGGGCGATCAAGGAGGCCGCGCCCAGGCTATTGAAAATCACTGGGTGGTCTTCGTCTATCCTGAAAGAGGATTGGACGGTCCGAAACGAGTTCCTGACGATCGACCTCGCCCCCTTTTTGCGCGGCGTAGCGGAACGGCTCGGCCGTCTTGCGGCGGCCCGGAAAATGGTCGTGGCGTCCCCGGAAGTGCTCGGCGGCGCGCCGGTCATTCGAGGCGCCCGCGTGCCGGTTTACGACGTCGCGGCGTCCGCCGCCGCTGGAATTTCGATGGATCGCATTCTAGCGGCGTATCCGAGCATCGACGCGGAGCAAGTCGAACTCGCTCAGCTCTACGCCGAAGCCAATCCGCCGCGCGGCCGGCCCCGGCGTGAGGCGCCATTGTCCGAACGCCCTCGCATCGTTTCCTCCCGGCGTGTTGCCCGCCGTCGAAAAGCGGGATGAAGTTTCTCATCGACGAATGCCTCAGCCCAGAACTTGCGCGAATAGCGCAGGCTCGGGGCTATGGGGAATCATCCCATGTCGTCTGGCTCGAGAAGGGCGGGTGGAAGGATTGGAGCCTCATGCCCTTCATCATCGACAACGACTGGACCTTCGTGACCAGGAACGCGGTTGATTTTCGCGGGCCTCCGGACAAGCCCGGCACGAAAGGACAATATGCCGGCGTCTCGCTTCATGCAGGCCTCATTTGCCTCGGTGGGCCAGAAGGCATGGACCTCGACATGATGCGCGAGCTTTTCGAGGCGGCGCTCGATGATTTGGCGATCGACAGCGATCTCGTGAACCTGGTTCTGGAGGTCACATTGGAAGGGGACGATATCCGGCTCGTCCGCTGGGCGCTGCCCGCGCTGTGATCTCGCTGCCCGTCGCCTTCGCCATGGCCGGCGAAAATCGCCTGCTTGTCGCATCTCCATCAAGCCCGCATATTTCGACCGTGAGTGAAGGCTTGCGGGCGTGTCGTTTTCGGCTCGATTGGGGGAGGCTGATCGTTCGGTGGTCGGACTTCGAGAGTAAAAGGGCCCTTCGGGCTTCGCGGCGGATTTGAGGGTGAGAGAGAGGCTCTTGCCGGTCCGTCGCGGAGACTTGGGACATGTCGAAGATCGTATTGACGGCGGCGCGGGATATCGCGCTGGATAAATTGGTGACGTCCGAAGCGAACGTCCGGCGGATCAAGGCGGGGGTGAGCATAGAGGAGCTCGCGGAGGATATCGCCCGGCGCGGCTTGTTGCAGTCCTTGAGCGTGCGGCTGATTCCTGGCGAAGACGGCGAGGAGACCGGCAAATTCTCGGTGAACGCGGGTGGCCGCCGACTCGCGGCGCTGAAGCTCCTGGTCAAGCAAAAGCGGCTCGCCAGGAATGCGCCTGTGCCGTGCATCGTGAAGACCGACGGGATCGAGGAAGAAGATTCGCTCGCCGAGAACACGATGCGCGAGGCGTTGCATCCGCTCGACCAGTTCCGGGCGTTCAAAAATCTCCAGGATCAGGGCGTCACGATCGACGAGATCGCCGCGCGGTTTTTCGTCTCTCCGCAAGTGGTGCGCCAGCGCCTGAAGCTCGCCGCGGCGAGCCCGAAGCTTCTCGAACTCTATGTCGCGGAAGAAATGAGCCTCGAACAACTGGCGGCTTTTTGCGTCACCGAGGATCATGCGCGCCAGGAGGCGGTGTGGGACGCGCTGACGCACGCCTATAACAAGGAACCGCATACGATCCGGCGGATGCTGACGGAGGGCGCGGTCAAGAACTCGGATCGCCGGGCGATCTTTGTCGGGGTCGAGTCCTACGAGGCGGCGGGCGGGGTCGTGCTTCGCGATCTCTTTTCCAACGACAATGGCGGCTGGCTGCAGGATGTGGCGCTGCTCGACAAGCTGGCGCGCGAAAAACTTGCTCACGAGGCCGAAAGAATTCGCGCCGATGGGTGGAAATGGTCGGAAGTTTCGATCGATTTTCCCTATGGCCACACCAACGGATTGCGGCGATTGCCCGTGAATTATGAGCCGCTCTCGGAGCGGCTCGTGACCGAATTGACCACGCATCGCACCCTCGCATTGCGGGACGCGCTGGCCAATGAGCCGACCGTTGCATTCCAGGCGATGCTGCACGCGCTGTGCCTCGGCGCCTTCTATCACCATACCTCCCACTCCTGCCTGGAGATCACGGCGAAAAGTCAGGGGTTCGGCGCGCAGGCGCCGGGGCTCGCCGAAACCGCCTCGGCCAGGACAATCGACGCGCGGCATGACCAATGGGCCAAACAGCTGCCGGAGGAACCCGCCGACCTCTGGGACGTGCTGACGAGGCTCGACGACGACGGCCGGTCCGCGTTGTTCGCGCATTGCGCGTCTCTCAGCGTCAATGTCGTGAAGGAGTCGTGGAATCGGCGCCCCGATGCGCTCCAGCACGGCGACCAGCTCGCCAGGGACGTGAAGCTCGACATGGTCGCCGCCGGTTGGACGCCGACCGTCGAGAATTATCTTGGCAGAGTGCCGAAGGTCCGCATCGTCGAAGCGGTGCGGGAGGCGAAGGGAGAAAAGTCGGCGCGGCTGATCGAGCCTCTGAAGAAAGCCGACATGGCGCAGGAAGCCGAGCGCCTGCTCGCCGGCGCCGGCTGGCTGCCGGAGCCGCTTCGCCTGGCGCCGATCGAGGCGACGGAGGATGCCGCGGCCGGCGAAGCTGGCGAAGTCGAAGCGCTGCCGGATTTCCTCGCGGAAGACGATGGCGACACGCCGACCGACGCCGAGGAGGAACAGCCGCACGCGACCGCCGCGGAATGAGCCAACGCGGGGCGGCTTCGGCCGTCCCGCATCCGTTTTCCCATCCACTTCCATCCAGAGAGCCCGGCCTCCTGAGCTTGTCGAAGGGGCGCCGGGTTTCTCGTTTTTGGAGCTGCGCGATGACCGACACGCAACCGACACCAGTCCCGGCTTCCGACTTCGCCGACTACGACCAGAATAACCGCGAGCACGCACGCAATACGGACGAACTGCTCGCGTCCAACAAGACGGCGCTGTTCGCCGCCCTTGCGGCGGCGGGGATCGAAACCGTCGCCGTCATCTTCGACGGCTATGGCGATAGCGGCCAGGTCGAGAGCATCGAGGCGAAGGCCGGCGCCGAGATAGTCGATTTGCCAACCGATGCAATCGACATCGCTCGTCCGGTCTGGGGCAGTCCCGAGATCGAACGTCAGACTCAGTCGATCCGCGAAGCCATCGAAACGCTGGCCTATGATTTCCTCGGCCAAATCCACACCGGCTGGGCGAACAGCGAGGGGGCCTATGGCGACTTCATCTTCGATGTCGCCGCGCGGAAGATCACGCTCGACTACAACGAGCGGCGCATGGAATCCGACAATTCCCGGCACGAATTCTAAAGGAGGCGACAATGGGACATTGCTATCACCACGCGCTCTCCTCGGCGAAAAAATGGGGCGGGACGGCGGAGGACTATCTGGCGTTGCATCATTGGTTCGACGAGTCGAAGGCGATCACCGCTGATTTTCGTCATCGCGCGCTGCGCCATCACGCCGAAGGCATTTTCATGCTGGAGCGCTTCTTCGGGCCGACGATCACCATCTCGACGGACCGCGTCGTGCCGGTGCGGCTGATCGGCGAGCAGCATGTGATCGAGGATATCGGCTTTATCCCGAGTTTCGCCGATTGGGTTCGTTGCATCCACCCCGAACCGTGGATTGGGCGAGCCCAGCCGATCCATCGCAGCGTCGATCCGTTCGCCGCCGCCGGCTGATCATTCTCCCATTCGTCAACCCTCGGGAGCCCGGCCATCGCGCCGGGTTTTTCGTCTTTCAGGAGGACGCCATGCCCGACTACTTCTCGCCGACCGTCGTTCAACCGACTATCCAGAACGCCGACATGACGGCGCTCGAACGACTGCTGTTGACGCATATCTTCGATAGCGAGCCGGATGGCGACGGGCTCTATTTCTTCACGGAGACGTCGCCGAACAATCAAATAGAGCTGCCGATCGCAGAAATCCGCGACGCTCTTGTGGAGGCGGATGGCCTCGCCGGCGAGGCCGCCGCCTTCGTGCGCGACCAGTTGAAGGACTTGCGCGATGACGACACATATATCGAGATCGACCTGAGCCAAAAATCGTTCGAGTTCATCTTTCAAGACATTGTCAAACGCTCGCCGACGCTCGACCACGTCACGATCGTCACGTCTTTCACCTGTTCGAAGATGCGGCCGGACGGCTTCGGCGGCATGGCCGTGCTGGTCACCGGCGATGCGATCAAGGGCAAGAGCACCGAGGACATTCTCTGCGATTTCTTGGACGAGGCCGAACATCGTCCGCTCGCGACCGCTCCAGGGTTTGGCGTCCACGTCTTGTTGCGCCTCGACGAAAAGAATGTTCGCGCGCAGATCGCGCACCTTATCGAGGCTGACGAGGCGTTGACGCCGATCGCCGCGGACGCCGTGACGGACGCCGACATCCGCGCTGGCTGTATCAAAATCGCCGAGCGGATGGAGCTGACCGAGGAACGGGATTCGGCGGTCTTCAAAGCAACTCTGGCCGCCATCCGCGAAGCCGAGCAACGGCTCGCTCGGCTCGGTAATCGCGAGGAATGATCCTTCATCACGACGGCGTCCGCTTTGACGAGACACGCCGGTGAAGGCGCCGCCAGGAATCTTCCCCTTCAACGAACCAAGCCCCCTCCCCGGCGGGCTTTTTCAATTCCAAGGAGACGAGCATGTTCGATTGGTATCGCCGTTGCTCCTATGACACTGAACAGAAACGACAGTTTCATTGTCACGCGCGCGCAAAGCTCAAAGCGCTCGCGAAAAAACTGAAATTCGCCCCGGAATCATTTGACATTCGTTCCAACCAAGGCGGCGTCGCCGTCTCTGGCGAAATCACGCTGCACCACGACGCCGTCTACATTCAAGTGTGCCAGCCGGCGACCGGCGCCGACAGCGGCATATTGATCCGCACGTGCAAGGGCCGACGCGACTTCACGGGCGGGCGCAATCACTTTGCGCCGTTGTCGCTGCTCGATGATCTGTCAGTGCTCGTTGATTATGTGCGCGCCGTCATGAGCAGCGATCTGTCGCGCATCAGCCGATTGTTCGGCCCTCTTGCCGCGAGGCGATCGGCGCTGGGGTGACTGAGGAGAGGAGAGATTCTATGGGAAGGGGGTGCAGAGCGATAGGAGTCCGGGCGGGCTCTGACCCGCAGGAGGACTCGATTATGCTTGCCGAGAAGGAAGTCGCCGCTCAGGTTTCATCTATTGATACCGATCCGATTTTCATCGCGATCGAGATGAGCCGATCGAAATGGCTGGTGGGAACGCACCTGCCAGCATCGAGCAAGATCGGCATTCACACCATGGACTGGGGTGATACGGCGGCGTTGTTCGCGCTCATTGATCGCCTCAAGCTGCGCGCGGCGAAAGCGCTCGGCGTGGCGGACGCGCCGATCCTGTGCTGTTACGAGGCGGGCTATGAAGGCTTCTGGCTCTATCGCCGACTTTCCGCAGCGGGGCACCGCGTGCTCGTGATCGACCCGGCCAGCCTGCTGGTCAATCGCCGTGCTAAGCGCGCGAAGACGGATCGGATTGACGTCAAGGCCATGATCCGCGCGCTCATGGCCTACACGCGCGGCGAAGATCAGGTGCTGAGCGCGGTCCAAATCCCCAGTGTCGAGCAGGACGACGAGCGCCGCCTGATGCGCGAGCGACAGCGCCTGGTCAAGGAACGCACGGCGCACACGAACCGCATCAAGGGGCTGCTGCTGACACAGGGAATCGTCGGGTTCGACGCGCGAGCCGACGGCGCGGACCGACAGCTCGATGAACTCGTCACCGGTGACGGTCGTCGGCTCGGCCCGCGACTCAAAGACGAGATCCGTCGCGAGATCGCACGCCTGCGGCTTGTCATGGAACAGCTTGCTCATGTCGATGATCAACGTGACGCCGTTGCGCTTCCAAGACGACCTTCCACCTGCGACGGCGCCCGAAACGATGTCGGTACGGATGTCGCGATGATCACGGCGCTTGTCCGCATCAAGGGCGTCGGCCCGAACGATGCCTCGGTGCTCGTCCGTGAAGCCTTCTGGCGCAAGTTCGCCAACCGGCGTGAGGTTGCTGCGTGGAGCGGCTTCGCGCCGACGCCTTGGGCGAGCGGCGCGATCAGCCGCGACCAGGGCATCACCAAGGCCGGCCCCACAAGCTTTCGCGCCTATGTGATCCAACTCACCTGGCGCTGGTTGCAATGGCAGCCTCAAAGCCGGCTTGCGCAGTGGTTCGGCGAACGGACGAACGGCGCATCCGGCCGTGTGCGCCGGATCATGATCGTCGCGCTCGCTCGCAAGCTGTTGGTCGCGCTGTGGCGCTACGCAATGACCGGGCTGGTCCCGACTGGCGCCGTCGTCGCATGATATCGGTTTCCCCCGAACGCGTCGGGGGAATGCCGGGAGGACGTGTGACCGACCCTCTTCCGGGCTGAGAAACGCCGCCTTTAGAGATGGGTCCCGTTCGCTCGAACGTCGAACCCGCAGCAAACGGGATTATGGTCGCGAGGTCCGTCTACGGCGGATGCTCGAACCGGATAAAAGGCGAGCCGGTGCGATGCCGGCCGTGCTCGATGACGTTCAGTTCCGGCCGACTACCAACACCGCAAATGTCGGCTTCGCCGCCGGCAGCGATGCTGCGCGTCTAAACAGCGAGACAGACTCGGCGCAAGCGTTGAGAATGCTGGAAATTTTGGTCGTTGATTGTCCCCATAAAAGGCAGAGGGCCGGGAGGGGAAGGGCGAGCCCGGGAGGTTTGAAGAGAGAGATTTCCGGGCCGGTTTCGCAACGCCCGGAGACAATTGATGAGCCCGATCCTCGCCGCCGCCCCCGCCAAAGCCGAACAGGTCGAACTTTCATTTTCCACCGACGACAAGCCGCACGCGCTGATCATGGCGGCGCAGGCGCTTGTCGGCGAGATCGCGCGCGGCCGCGCGATCGACGCGCAAGGCGCCTGGTCCTGGAAAGACGCCTATGAGGCGACGGAGGCGGCGCAGGTTCTGTTCCTGCGCCGTTACGGCGTCGCGATCAAGGCGCGCGCCAACAATGAACCTTCGCGCGTGCTGGCGATGCTGTCGAAAATCGGCGCGCTGGCGCCGACGCACACGCGGCGTTCGGAAGAGAGCCATTCGCTGCAGCAATTTTCGACGCCGCTGGAATTCGCCTATGTGGCGAGCGTCGCCGCTGGCGTCGGGCCGGCCGACGTCGTGTTGGAGCCCTCGGCCGGGACCGGGATGCTGGCGATTTTCGCCGAGCTCGCCGGCGCGAAGCTCATTCTCAATGAATGGGCTGAAACCCGCGCCGGTTTGTTGAAGCTGCTTTTTCCGGGCGCTCCGATCAGCCGCTTCGACGGCGCGCAGATTCACGACCGGCTCGATCCGGATTTGCGGCCGAGCGTTGTTTTGATGAACCCGCCGTTTTCCTCGTCGCCCATGATCGAAGGACGTCATGCGGCGGCGACCTTCGAACATATCCGCGCGGCGCTCTCCCGACTCGAAGTGGGCGGGCGACTCGTGGCGATCACGGGCGAGAGTTTTTCGCCAACCTCGCCTGCCTGGCTCGCCGGGTTCGAACGCCTGCAGGAGAAGGGCGCGCTCATCTTCACCGCGTCGCTGGCGCGCGGATTTTTCGCGAGGCACGGGACGAGCGTCGAGGCGCGGCTGAGCGTCTTCGACAAGACCCCGGCGAAATATCCGGCGCGGTTCGTGGAAGGGCGCGGGCCGATCGCGACGCCCGAAGAATTGTTGGCGCTCGTCCTGCGAGAGGTTCCGCCGCGCGTCGCTCTGTCGCGCAGCGACGATGGCGCCTCCCCTGCCTTGCCGCGGCGCCCCGCCGCGCCGACGGTCTCGCGCGCGTTCACGCCCCGAGGTCCGGTCCTGCCGGACCGTTCGCATCTCGACGCGTCCCGTCCTGTCGTTCGCCAGTCGGCGCAAGCCGCTTCTGTCGCGGCGAGCAAGATCGTCGAGCTCTCATACGAGACAAGGGACTGGAGCGCGCCGCAGGACGGATCGCTCACAGCCGGGCTTTACGAACCCTATGCGGTTCAGTCGATCGTCATCTCCGGCGCCAGGCCACATCCGACAATGCTCGTGCAATCCGCGGCGATGGCCTCGGTCGCGCCGCCCAAGCCCTCCTATCGCCCGCATTTGCCAAAAGCCGTGATCGACAACGGACTGCTCTCCGATGCGCAATTGGAGAGCGTCATATATGCAGGCGAGGCGCATGGCGGACATCTCGCCGGTTCGTTCCTCGTCAATGAGAGCTTCGATTGCGTCGGCGTCGCGCCGGACGACGCTGAAAATGCGGTGCGTTTCCGTCGTGGCTTCTATCTCGGCGACGGCACCGGCGCCGGCAAGGGCCGCCAGGTCGCGGGCATCCTCTTGGACAATTGGCTCAAGGGCCGGCGCAAGGCCCTTTGGGTTTCGAAATCCGACAAGCTGATCGAGGATGCGCAACGCGACTGGGCGGCCCTGGGTCAGGAAAAACTTTTCGTCGTTCCTTTGTCGCGCTTCAAGCAGGGAACGCCAATCAGGCTCGACGAAGGAATTCTGTTCACGACCTATGCCACCCTTCGCTCCGACGAGCGGCAGGGGCGCGACGGGACGCTCAAGTCTTCGCGCCTGAAACAAACCATCGACTGGCTCGGCGCGGATTTTGATGGCGTCGTGGTGTTCGACGAGGCGCACGCCATGGCGAATGCGGCCGGCGACAAGAGCGAGCGCGGCGACAAGGCCGCCTCGCAACAGGGCCGCGCCGGCTTGCGGCTGCAGAACGCCCTGCCCGACGCGCGCATTCTTTACGTCTCGGCGACGGGCGCCACCACGGTTTCCAATCTCGCCTATGCGGCGCGTCTTGGTCTGTGGGGATCGACCGACATGCCCTTCGCGACGCGTCAGGATTTTGTCGCCGCGATGGAGGCGGGCGGCATCGCCGCCATGGAAGTCTTGGCGCGCGATCTGAAAGCTCTGGGCCTCTACGCGGCGCGCGCTCTGTCCTATGCCGGCGTCGAGGTCGAGATGCTGGAGCATCGGCTCTCGGCCGAGCAAATCCGCATCTATGACGCCTACGCCAGCGCCTTCGAGATCATCCACAATAATCTCAACGCCGCGCTGGAGGCGGCCAATATCACCGGCGACGGCGGAAGAGCCTATAACCGCAACGCGAAGAGTGCTGCGCGTTCGGCTTTCGAATCCAACAAGCAGCGCTTCTTCAATCACCTCATCACGGCGATGAAGGTTCCGAGCCTCATCGCTTCGATTGATTCTGATTTGGAGACGGGCCACGCCGCCGTCATCCAGATCGTCTCGACCAGCGAGGCGCTGATGGAGCGCCGCCTTGCGGAAATCCCCACATCCGAATGGTCGGATTTGTCGCTCGACATCACTCCGAGGGAGCTCGTACTTTCCTACCTTTCTCATTCCTTTCCGACTCAGCTCTATGAGGTCTACTCGGACGAGAAGGGCGATCTGCAATCGCGCCCCGTCGTCGATGAGGACGGCAATCCCGTCCATTCGCGCGAAGCGATCGAACGGCGCAATCGCCTGATCGAACATCTCGCCGCCCTTCCCGCCGTGCAAGGCGCGCTCGACCAGATCGTGCAGCGTTTCGGGACGGACATGGTGGCGGAAGTCACTGGCCGCTCGCGGCGCATTGTCCGCAAGACCAACGCCGACGGCTCGGATCGTCTCTGCGTCGAAAATCGGCCCGCGTCCGCCAACATCGGCGAAACCCAAGCCTTCATGGACGACGAGAAACGCATTCTCGTCTTTTCCGACGCTGGCGGCACGGGGCGCTCCTATCACGCCGACAGAAGCGCCAGAAATAAGCGCCTGCGCGTACATTATCTTCTGGAGCCGGGGTGGAAGGCGGACAACGCCATCCAGGGGCTCGGGCGCACCAACCGCACCAACCAGGCGCAGCCGCCCCTGTTTCGCCCCGTCGCGACCGATGTGAAGGGCGAGAAGCGGTTCCTCTCGACCATCGCAAGGCGCCTCGACACGCTCGGCGCCATCACCCGCGGCCAGCGGCAGACCGGCGGACAGGGGCTATTCCGGCCTGAGGACAATCTCGAATCGATCTATGGCCGCATGGCGCTGCGTCAGCTCTATTGCCTCCTCTATTCCGGCAAGGTCGAGGGCTGTTCGCTCGGCAGATTCGAAGAAGCGACCGGCCTCGATCTCACCGACCAGGACGGCACGCTGAAGGAAGAACTGCCGCCGATCTCGACATTCCTCAATCGCATCCTTGCTTTGCCGATCGCCCTGCAGAACCTTTTGTTCGAAGTGTTCGAGGGCTTGATGGAGACGGCGATCGAGGGCGCGATCCAGGCCGGAACCTTCGATATCGGCGTCGAGACGGTCACGGCGGAAAGCCTTGTTGTCATCGAGCGCCAGGCCATCGCCACTCATGAGCGGAGTGGCGCACAGACATCGCTCGTCACCATCGCTCGCAAGGACAAGACGCGGGTGACGACGCTCGACGAAGCCTTCGGCTTTGCGACCGCCTCGCAGAAATCCCGGTTGATGATCAACACGCAGTCGGGCCGCGCCGCCGTCAAACTGCCGGCGCCCGGCTTGATGCAGGACGACGGAACGGTTCAAGCGCTCGTTCGGCTGTTGCGCCCCATCCATCGAGACCTGATCGGCGTCGAAGCTCTGGAGCATTCGCATTGGCGAGAAGCCTCGTCGGCGGAATTTCAACGCGCGTGGGAGGCCGAACTCGCGACAATCCCGGAGTTCACCGAATCGACCTTCCACGTCGTCACCGGCCTGCTGCTTCCCGTGTGGAATCGTCTGCCCGACGAGACCGCGCGGGTCTATCGTCTTCAGACCGACGCGGGCGAACGCATCATCGGCCGACTCGTGTCGCCGGCGAGCGCCGCCGTGCTGACGCAGATGCTGAGCGACGACGCCCCTGCCCTCTCCGCCGACCAAGCCATTGCGGCGGTGATGCGGGATGGGGCGAGCCTCGTTCTCGGCGACGGGCTCGTCCTCAAGCGTTCGCTGGTCATGAATCGCCAGCGGCCCGAACTGCTTGGCTTTCTCGTGCTTCGCGGCTATCGAGTGCTTGCGATCGATCTCGATCCGCAAGCGAGCCTTTCGGCGCTGCACGGTGTGCAGCCGGAGTTCGACGTAGGCGAGAATGAGACGCTCTACGGGGCGATTCGTTATGATGAAAGCAGGCGAGCTCTTAGCGATATTATTCGGAAAACATATTTCGACAATTTAAGCCTTGTCCCCGGCAATCTCGAACTCATGGAATTCGAGCACGAGACGCCGAAGGCCCTCATGACCGATCGCCAGGTCGAGTCGATGTTTTTCACGCGCATGGACTCAGCGCTGGCCTCGGTAGCCGACCGCTTTGACGTCGTTGTGATTGATTGCCCGCCGCAACTCGGCTTTTTGACGATGTCGGCGATGTGTGCCGCGACCGCCGTGCTGGTGACAGTCCACCCGCAAATGCTCGACGTCATGTCAATGTGCCAGTTCCTGATAATGACGTCCGACCTTCTTGGCGTCGTCGCCAAGGCTGGCGGCAATATGGGCTACGACTGGATGCGGTACCTCATCACCCGGTATGAACCTGGTGATGGTCCGCAGAACCAGATGGTCTCCTTCATGCGATCGATGTTTGGAGAGCATGTACTCAATTTCCCGATGTTGAAGAGCACGGCGATTGCGGATGCGGGCATTACCAAGCAGACGCTATACGAAGTGAGCAGGGATCAGTTTACCCGCACGACCTACGACCGCGCCATTGAGGCGCTCGATAATGTTAATGGCGAAATCGAAAAGCTCATCCGCAACGGATGGGGGAGGGCCTAAATGGCGCGAAAGAACCTGCTGGCAGGCCTCACTGGCGCTTTGTTGCCGGCCGGCAACTCAGACCCACAAGCGTCAACGGATGCGCCTCGGCAGCCCTCTGCCTCGGCACATTTGGGCGTTCTCGGCACGCGCGGCGCGATTGGAGCAGTAAGCCGCTCAATCGAACAGCTCAAGGCGCACTCGATCGTCGACATCTCGCCGAACCTCATTGAGGCATCGTTCGTTTCGGACCGGCTCGACACGTCCGAGGAGCAGCATCGTTCGCTGGCCGAATCAATTCGCGAGCACGGCCAGCAAGTGCCCGTACTCGTACGTCCGCACCCGGTGAGAGAGGGGTGTTACCAGATTGCCTACGGAAGGCGTCGGCTTCTCGCTCTCTCCGAACTTGGGCGCAATGTCCGTGCGATCGTGAAGCCGTTGAGCGATGAACAACTCGTCGTCGCTCAAGGTCAGGAAAACAGCGCGCGCAAGGATCTCACTTTCATCGAGAAGGCCCTCTTTGCGGCGCGCCTCGAACAGTCGGGTTATTCCCGCGAGATCATCATGGCGGCGTTGACCGTCGATAAGACAGGACTCTCCCGTCTGATCTCCGCAGCCGTGAAAATCCCACAAGACATTATTGAAAGCGTCGGTTCCGCACCATCAGTTGGGCGCGATCGCTGGGTCGAACTCTCGACGCGTCTCGAACGTAACGGCGCAATAACGCTCGCTAGGGCTGAAATCGCCAAGGATGAATTTGCAGCCGCGCCGTCGGACTTAAAGTTTGAACGCGTCTTTCTCGCACTCGCTCCGAAACGCGTGAAGGACAAGTTCGGGCGTCCCTTAGCGTTGAAGGCTAAGGACGGAGTTAAATTCGGCAACGCGAGAGATGACGCTCGGACGCTGACACTTGCAATTGATAAGCAAGTCGCTGGCGGCTTTGCCCGGTATTTGCTCGCGGAACTGCCTGAACTCTACGCATCCTTCAAGCAAGGGGAAGGCGTCGATGACGTTGATGGGCCAAAGCCCTTGGCCGAACAAGAGGAACAATTTTTGGCCTCTCGCCAAAAATCAAAGCGAGCATAGGCCGATAGAGCTCTTCTAGCCCGCTTCGCTCCTAACGGGAGCCGGGGCAAGAAGGTGAATCTGAAACAGGAGACTGAACCGCAAAAGAAAAAAGCCCCCGAACGTCGCCGCCCGGAAGCCTTTCTCTGATTTCAGCACTCTGAGAATCTCACTTCCGCGAATCGCTGTCAAGAGTCAGCGCCGTTTCGGCGAGCAGATTTCTTTTGCCTGAACGAGGCAAAGGATCATGCGCACATATTCAACGACGCCCTTTGGGCGGCGGCCGCTGTCGCTCGCCATGGTGGCGGCGCAGGCGGCGACGCGGGATTTCGCGGCAAAGCCCGACGCCTCCGAGACCGTCGTCCATAAATGGCGGCTGTTTCGGTCGCTCACGGAAGCCAAAGGCCCACTTGGCGTCACCGACCGGGCGCTCTCGGTCCTGCACGCCTTGCTGAGCTTCCACCAGGAAACGGCGCTGACGCTTCCCGAGGCCCAAGCGGGGGAGGGGGAGAGTGATTCGCCGGATGCCGGGATCGTCGTGTTTCCCTCGAACCGGGAGCTCTCGATCCGCGCCCATGGCATGGCGCCAGCGACGTTGCGCCGGCATCTCGCCTGCCTCGTCGAAGCGGGGCTGATTATCCGGCGCGACTCCCCGAACGGCAAACGCTTTGCCAGAAGAGGGCAGGGCGGCGAGATCGCGGAGGCGTTCGGCTTCGATCTTGCGCCGTTGATCGCGCGCGCGGCCGAGATTGAAAACCTCGCCGAAGAAGTGCGGATTGAGAACCGCGCCGTAGCTCTCCTGCGCGAGAAGATCACGCTGGTTCGGCGCGACATCGTCAAGATGATCGAGACCGGCATGGAGGAGGAGGTTCGTTTCGCGCCGCTGGCGATCGACGGACAGAACATCCGCAACTGGGAAGGCCTTTACGGGCGCTACCAGGCCCTTTCGGCACGCTATTCGCGCAGCCTTGAGCGGACCGAGCTGGAGGCCCTGGCGAGCGAATTGGGGGCTTTCGCGGCTGAAATCCAGAATCTGTTGGAAACACACGTAAAAGGCCAAAAAAGAAACGCCAATGAGTCTCAAAATGAGCGCCACATACAGAATCAAATCACAAACATATCTGATCTTGAACCTGACCTTCGAGAAGGTAGGGCCGAACCGCTCGGTTCAAATTCCCAGGAAACGGTAACCGAAACAGTCGGATCAAAAGAAACACCGGCAGCTGATTTGAGAACGGGCGATCGCCAACCACCAGCGCAACGAACTTACCCGCTCGGCATGGTGCTGCAAGCCTGTTCCGACATCGTCGACTACGGGAAGGGCGGCGAAATTTCTTGCTGGCGCGATCTCATCGACGCGGCGGCGATCGTGCGCTCGGCGATTGGCGTCTCGCCCGACGCCTGGAAACAGGCGCTCGACGTTCTGGGCGAGCATGACGCCTCGATCGTCATCGCCGCTATCCTGCAACGGGGCGAGGAAATCAAATCTGCCGGGGGCTATCTGCGGGTGCTGACCGGAAAGGCGCGGGAAGGGGAGTTTTCGCTAGGGCCGGTCCTCATGGCGCTGCTGCGCGGCAAGGCGTCGAAAGCGGCGCGCGAACGCAAGAGGGCGGGGTGATGGCGCCGGTGAGCAGGATCGCGGCGCGCCGAAAATCGTCCGGTTTGCATCAATTCGGCATTGTCACCAGTCCGAGCTTTCGGGCGCGATCGAGCAGGTTTTTGACGGAGGAGGGGCTCCATCGCCCGCCGCCGCGCGGCGTGCGCTCATACATCGCCTCTAACTGCGACCCAATCTCAACAAGCGTGAGGCCTGGATTGGCGCGGGCGATGCCGGCGACAAGCGCGATCAATCTATCGCTCGCAGGCGTGCGCTTGGCGGCCTTGAGAAGCGACGGATCGGCGAGGCCCTCGGCGACGAAGCGCTTGACGGCGCGTTTCAGCTTTTCGACCGTCCAGCGCGGCGGGGCAGGGGACCGCGAGCGAGTTGCCGCCTCCCGCCGTGAATTCAACACCCGCGCAACGTCCTCCCAACGATGATCTGGCCGCATCTGCCGCACCACGGGCAGCCAGTGTTCGGCGCTAGCGTTGAGTTGATCGAAATAGTTCTGCCGACGGCTGTCGGCGATGCGCTTGACGGCGTCAGGATCGCGGGCCTTGAGCCCCGGGTTGCCGCCGATTCGGCCTCTCTTGCGAGCGGCGCGCAGCCCGTCTTTGGTGCGCTCCTGGATGAGGGCGCGCTCCAGCTCCGCCACGGCGCCGAGCACCTGCAAAGCGAAACGGCCCTGCGGCGTCGTGGTGTCGATCGGATCCGCGAGCGACTTGAAGCCCGCGCCCTTGGCGTCGAGCTCGGCGATCACCGAGAGAAGATGCGACAAGGACCGCGCCAGCCGATCGAGGCGAGCGACCACCAGCACGTCGCCGCGTCCAACCCGCGCCAACGCCTTGGCGAGTTCGGGGCGCGAGGCCTTGGCGCCGGAGATATGCTCGCGAAAGATCACCGCGCAGCCGGCCGCCTTCAGGGCGTCGACCTGGGCGTCGGTCGCCTGATCCTCCGTCGAAACGCGCGCGTAGCCGATCAGCCGTCCTTTTACGGTCGAACCCGTCATCAGGATGCGCCTTCGGTTGCGCCGCGGTCGGAGAGCAGTGTCAGCAGAGCAGGGTTCGTATAAATTTTCTCCCTGCCTGCCTCGATTTCGCGGAGAAGGCCGAGGTTAGCGAGGGCCTTCAGATAAACGGAGGCGGATTGGCGCTTGGCGATGCCCGCGCCAACCAGATCGGCGATACGGCAATAGGGATTGATGAATATGATCTCGGCCAGTTCGCGAGAATAAATCTTCGGCAGTTCACGCCGGACTTGTTCGGCTGTCCCGTCGAGCAGGACGCGGATCGCCTGGATTTTAGCGGTCGACCATGTCGCGGTTTCGCGTATGGCGGCGAGCACGAACAAAATCCACGGCTCCCACGCGCCATCGCTCGTGACGGCGAGCAGGCCATCGTAGTAAGCCTTCTTGTTATCAATGATATAGCGGCTCAAATACAGAATGGGAATCTCAAGCAGACCCTGTTCGACGAGGAACAGGAGATTGAGAACCCGGCCCGTGCGGCCGTTGCCGTCTGTGAACGGATGGATCGCTTCGAACTGGTAGTGCATGATGGCGAGCCGGATCAGTGGATCGACGCCGTCGTCCGCATGGATGTAGCGCTCCCAGTTGGCGAGTTTGTCGCGGAGCAGTTCGGCGCCCTCGGGCGGGGTGTAAACGACTCGGCCGGTTGCCTCGTTCATCAGGGCGGTGCCCGGGGTGGCGCGAATATCGATATCCACCCCTTTGATGGTCCGACAGATTTCGATGGCGCTCCGCGTCGAAAGCGGCCGGCTCTTCAGACTGTTGAAGCCTTGATAAAGCGCCGTGCGGTAGCGTAGCGCTTCCTTGGTCGCTGGATCGACGCCGGCTTCGGGCCGGTTGGCGAAGCGGAACAGGCGATCCGCTGTCGTGACGATGTTTTCGATCTCGGAGCTTGCTTGCGCTTCGAGGAGAGGAATTGAATTGATCAGGACCGACTGGTTGGGGATCAGTTGGCCGGAGATTTTGAGCTCCGCCAGGGCAGCACGGGCGTCGACGCAAGCCTTAAGAACGGCCTTGGTCTCGACGTCCTGGCTCGGTGGCAGAGCCGGGAGGTCATTGTAGGGGCGGGCAGGGTCGAACGACATGTCGATGAAGCTTTCGCCGGTCGACAGATCGTCTCAGACATGTCGATGAGATCGACAAATGCCAGAAACGTGTCGATAGTTCTGCATTCTATCGACATGTAAGCGCCTGCGCAACCCGATTATACAAAGTCGAAAGTCATCAGAAAATGGTCGTTTGAAAACGCCGACGATGACGCCGCCCGAGACCCGACAGCCGCGCACACCAAGCCCGCGGGCTGCTTGGAATGACGAAAAGGGCGCCTTTTGGGAGCCCCGTGGGACGAAATCGACATCGCTGGCGACGAATTTCCTTTTGACCGGAGGAGTGTTCAAATATTTATCGTAGTGACTCAATCGAAACTGGAATTTGCTTGGCTAATATGATTAATCATATTGAAAATATAGAGGTTAATTTTTGGCTTCGCCGCTCGGCGGTCGGATCGCGACGCGGCGACAGGGGGGAGCCGGAGTTCGAGTGCGCGTTCTGCTCTTCGACATTCCAGCAGGTCGCCACATGGACCGAATATCAGCCACTGACTCGTTTTGCGTCGATCGTCTTCTGGCGCCGTTCGAAACCGCGTCCGACGCTCTCGCACGGCTCGACGAGCGACTGCGCACGAGCCCCGTCGCCGAGGCGTTCATTCTTCGGGCGCATTTTCGAGACGTCATCGCAGCGTTGTGGCGTCAGGGCGAATTCGTGCAACTCGAAGATCTCGTTCTGCATGATGCGAATATGGACGTTCGGTCGCCGACGCATGAACTCGTGCGCGCGCATGAAGTGTTGCGTGCGCGTCGTGGCATCGCCGAGCGCGCTCCCAATTGGGCGCTGACATCGTCGGGGCTTTCCGAATTGCGCGGCGAGAGGAATTTCGGCGCTGCAGCTTTCCAGCCGAGGGGTACTGGAGGGGCAGATCGTGAAGAGGCGGATGTTGACTTGGGATTTGACAACGATCCTGAGAATGGAGATCACTTCGGTGATATCGATACGCTGATTGCGCGTACCTCACATCTGTCGGCACCCCATGTGGTGACGCGCGACGACTCCGGTCTTGTCTACGACCAAGATTGGGATGAAGCGTCGAGACTTGCCGAATGGCGAGCGTGGATCGACGAGACATTGACGCTGCCGCCTTTGATCGCCGCAGGTCTCGCGCTCGACGCTTGGGAGGAAATCGAGCCGCTACAGCATCGCGCCTGGCTGGGTCCGCTTCTTGCTGGCGCATATCTGCGCGCACGCGGAAAGACAAGACATTACCTCATCGCGCTGCATGCGGGTATGCGCGCGGCCAAATATCGGCGCGCGAGACATCAAGATCAGACGACGTGGCTCGCTGTGTTTGCTCGGGCGATCGAGAGGATGGTTGACGTAGATTGGAAGGAACTCGATCGGTTGACGCTCGCTCGCGAACTCTTGATGCGAAAATGCAATGGGCGACGCGCGAATTCGAAGCTCCCGCAGCTCGTCGAGTTGGCGTTGCACTCACCGATCCTCTCGGTTCCGCTAGTCGCGAAAGAGCTCGCTATTTCTCAGCAAGCGGCGACAGTCATGCTTGGAGAGCTGTCCTCCAATCTCCGAGAACTAACGGGGAGGGGGCGCTATCGCGCCTGGGGGTTGGTCTAATGTCAGGATTTCTAAGCCGCTCTGTTTCGCCGATGAGAGTCCTAAGTTAAGATAGCGTTAACCATTTTCGTTGCAAGCCAATGGCGGCAATTGGGAAAGGGCCGCCGCCATGACGGAGGTTTGCTGCAAGCGCTGC